>ERZ791819.9-NODE-9-length-230361-cov-5.790917_pt1 | contig 230361 bp, 226 predicted proteins | sample MGYA00510301_ERZ791819 | MGnify/ENA primary metagenome ERZ791819 (study PRJEB30046, sample SAMN00791999) | human gut metagenome | study: EMG produced TPA metagenomics assembly of the A metagenome-wide association study of gut microbiota in type 2...
CTTTTCCGCTATTCTTTTTTTTGAACTTTTGTTACACATCTATTGTAATCCTACATTTTTGTCATACAATAGTGACTAAAAGGGCTTGACAAAACTGTGTAAAAGTGAGATAATAAGATAGATTATTGTGATACTTTATGCCGTCCGTTGGCGGTGTAGGATTGGAGATTTTTTCATGGCAACTAGAGTGGGAATGGTTTCTCTCGGATGTCCTAAAAATCAGGTGGACGCTGAGCATATGCTCTATGATCTGCGCAAAGAGGGTTTTCAGATAGTTTCTGACGCAGCCCTTTCTGATGTGGTCATTATAAATACCTGTGGATTTATCGAGTCGGCTAAACAGGAGGCTATAGACACTATACTTGAGTTCTGTACTCTCAAGCAGGAGGGCAGGATAAAGGCGGTAATAGCTACGGGCTGTCTTGCTGAAAGATACCGTGACGAAATGAAAAAGGAGATCCCTGAGCTTGACGCTGTTGTGGGAATAGGCTCTAACGGAAAAATTTGTGATATCATAAGAGAGATACTGCTGGATAAGCAGGCGGTCTGTTCTTATGGCGCAAAAACTGAGCTTTCAATGGAGGGCGGAAGAATTATTTCTACTGAGCCGTTCTATGCGTATATAAAGATAGCCGAGGGTTGCAGCAACAACTGCACTTACTGCGCTATCCCGTCTATAAGAGGAAAATACAGAAGCAGATGCATGGAGGATATTGTCAAGGAAGCCAGATGGCTGGCTGAGAACGGCGTGACGGAGCTTGTAGTTGTGGCGCAGGATACAACACGCTATGGCGAGGATATATACGGCAAGTCTATGCTCCCTGAATTGCTCACGGCACTTTGTGAGATAGACGGCTTCAAGTGGATAAGAACGCTTTATTGCTATCCTGAGAGGATAACGGACGAATTGCTGGACGTTATCGCTAAAGAGGACAAGCTTGTAAAGTATCTTGATATGCCTATACAGCATTGCAACAAGACCATACTTAAAAGAATGAACCGCCATGGGGACAGAGAGACCCTTACGGCGCTTATAAAGAAGATAAGAGAGAAGATACCGAACGTTACGCTGAGGACAACTCTTATCACAGGTTTCCCAGGTGAAACGGAAGAGCAGTTTGAAGAGCTTTGCGAGTTTGTAAAGGAAATTCGCTTTGAAAGGCTCGGCTGTTTCGCTTACTCGCCTGAGGAGGGTACGCCTGCGGAGAAGTTTGAAGATCAGGTGCCTTTGAAGGACAGAGAGCGCAGAGCGGAGATAATAATGGAAGAACAGATGATCATTTCCGACAGCCTTAATGAGGCTGCTCTCGACAGCGAAGTCGAGGTGGTGTGTGAAGGCTTTGACAGATATGCCGAATGCTACTACGGCAGAAGTCAGGCGGACGCACCTGAGATAGACGGAAAGATATTCTTCCTGAGCGAGGATAAAGTTAGGGTCGGCGAGTATGTCAAGGTAAAAATTGACGATACTATGGATTATGACCTTATCGGCTCAAAAATGTAGATGAAAGGAACTTGATATGAACCTGCCAAATAAACTTACAGTGCTTAGAGTAATATTGATACCGTTTTTCCTGCTGTTCGTGCTGCTTTTCAAGATACCGCATCACATGGTGTTTGCACTTATCGTGTTCGCTGCTGCGTCTATCACAGACTGGTTTGACGGTAAGATAGCAAGAAAGCACAATCTTGTTACTACATTCGGAAAGTTTCTTGACCCCCTTGCAGACAAGCTTCTTGTTATGACGGCGCTTATCTGCTTCACATTTGAACGTTGGATAGATCCTGTTGCAGTTGTGCTGATACTTGCAAGAGAGTTTATGGTAACAGGTCTTAGACTTGTTGTGGCAAGCGAGGGCGTTGTGGTCGCTGCAGGAATATGGGGCAAGCTGAAAACGGCTTTCACTATGGTGGCACTTATCGCTATAATGGTGCTTCAGATAATTTTTCCTGCACCAAAGGGAAGCCCTGATTTCACTTGGGGAACACCGATATTCCTTGTAAACGAGATACTCATATGGATAGCTGTTGTGCTGACAGTAATTTCTGGCGCAGTTTATCTCAAGGGATACTGGAAGTATATAGATTCGGGCAAATGATGTGACTTGCCGACGTGTTGCGGCATATGATAACTTAATATATAAATGCGTATCAGCAAGAGTAGCTGTGAGGTAATTTTCAGAGAGGAGCCGTTTGGTGCAAGGCTTCAAGGACTTTCAGTGAAGTGCGGCTGACAGCAGGGAGCGAACAACGGCGAAAGCTTAGTATTCCTCTCCGTAGGGTCTGCGTTAAAGATATTGAGCTGTACAAAATTTTGTACAGAAAATCGGAGTGGGACCGTAGATCATAATCTGCCTCCGGAGTGGTGAAACGCCATTCCGGAGGTTTTTTCTTAGAAAGGGAGAGATAGATATGACGATTTTGGAAAACATAAAGCATGATATTCAGACTATAAAGGACAGAGATCCTGCGGCGACGAGCACGCTGGAGATCCTCACATATTCGGGGCTTCACGCTGTGGCTTTTTACAGGGTGTCGCACTGGTTCTATGTTCACAAGCACAAGGTCATCGCAAGATGTATTTCGCAGTTTGCAAGAATGTTGACAGGTATCGAGATACACCCAGGCGCTAAGATAGGCAAGGGTCTGCTTATCGACCACGGCTCAGGAGTAGTTATAGGTGAGACCGCTGAGATAGGCGATTACTGCCTGCTGTATCAGGGCTGTACCCTTGGCGGAACAGGTAAGGATCACGGTAAAAGACACCCGACCCTTGGAAACAATGTTATGGTAGGGTGCGGTGCAAAGGTGCTTGGACCATTCACTGTGGGGGACAATGCAAAGATAGCCGCAAATGCGGTAGTTCTTGAGCCTGTGCCTGCAAACTCAACGGCTGTGGGCGTGCCTGCAAGGATAGTTAAGCAGAACGGTAAGCGTACCTGCGACCTCGATCAGGTGCATATCCCTGATCCTGTGGCTCAGGAGCTTTGCCAGACAAGAATTCAGATAGCTAAGCTGGAAAAGAGAGTGGCTGAGCTTGAAAAGATTGGAAAGAAAGAGCAGTAAAATATAAGGAAAGAGGTAAAGATAAATGAACATTTATAACACGCTTACTCACAAGATCGAAAAATTTGTACCAAACGAGCCGGGCAAGGTGTCAATGTATACCTGCGGTCCTACAGTTTATCACTATGCCCATATCGGCAATCTGAGAAGCTATATAATGGAGGACGTTTTGGAAAAGTATCTCCGCTATGACGGTTATGACGTAAAGAGAGTAATGAACATCACTGACGTTGGTCATCTTACTTCTGACGGCGATACAGGCGACGACAAAATGCTCAAGGGCGCAAAGCGTGAGCATAAGACTGTTATGGAGATCGCAAAATTCTACACTGACGCTTTCTTTGAGGACTGCAAGAAGCTAAATATCAAAAGACCTGACGTTGTTGAGCCTGCAACGGGCTGTATTGGTGATTTTATCAAGGTGATATCTGCCCTTATGGACAAGGGCTATGCTTATGAGGCAGGTGGAAATATCTATTTTGATACTTCAAAGCTGAAAGAGTATTATGTTTTCCACAACTTTAATGAGGAAGATCTTGAGGTCGGCGTTCGTGAGGGCGTTGAGGAGGACACAAATAAGCGCAACAAGGCTGACTTTGTACTGTGGTTCACAAAGTCTAAGTTCGATGATCAGGAGCTTAAATGGGATTCACCTTGGGGCGTGGGCTACCCCGGCTGGCATATCGAGTGTTCATGTATCTCTATGAAGCACCTTGGCGAAAGACTTGACATTCACTGCGGTGGTATCGACAACGCTTTCCCACACCACACAAACGAGATAGCACAGTCTGAGGCTTATCTTGGTCACAAATGGTGCAACTACTGGTTCCATATCCTGCACCTTAACACAAACAGCGGAAAGATGTCAAAGTCAAAGGGCGAGTTCCTTACTGTTTCACTGCTGGAGTCAAAGGGCTATGACCCACTGGTATACAGATTTTTCTGCTTGCAGTCACACTACAGAAAGTCACTTGTTTTCACATATGAGAACCTTGACAATGCAAAGACAGCATACAACAAGCTCACTGCAAGGATAGCACAGCTTATGGCTGACAAGAAGCCTGACGAGGTGGTGGAGCTTGAGGATTTTGAGAAGTTCAAGGGTAGCTTCAAGGCGGCACTTGATGACGATATAAACACTTCAAATGCTATCACTGTTCTGTATGACGTTCTTAAAGCTGACACTAACAATGAAACAAAGCTTGCCCTTATCGAGGATTTTGACAAGGTGCTTTCACTTGGTCTGATAGAAGCTGCAAAGAAGCTCAGTGCTGACGGTGAAGAGGATATCCCTGAGGAGGTCAAGGTGCTTGTTGAGGAGCGTAAGGCTGCAAGAAAGGCAAAGGACTTTGCTAAGGCTGACGAGCTGAGAGATAAGATAGGCGAGCTTGGCTATATCGTTGAGGAAACAAGACAGGGCACAAAGATAAAGAAAAAGTAAAGGAGCGTTAAATGAGCAAAAATAAACAGGATCTGGGTCCATACCGCAGAAAACAGTTTCAGACGTATTTTCAGTTTTCACTTATAGCAATTTGCTTTGTTATAATCTTTGTTCTATTTTATGCCTGTACCGGCAGCAGCAAGAACGATATAGACTATACTGATGCAAAGGTGATACAGATGGACGAACCTGCCGATGACAGCCCTGTGGTGGTTTTTGAAACAAACAAGGGAACTTTCAAGGCTGTGCTTTTCCCTGATGAAGCACCGAACTATTGCAAGTTTTTCACTGGACTTGTGGAAAAGGGCTATTATGACGGCACTTATGTGAGCATGGTGCAGGACGGTGTGTATTTTATAGGCGGAACAAAGCAGGCTGACGGTCAGACAACTTCTGACACTGACACTACCACTATCGAGGCGGAGTATTCAAAAAACCTGTGGCCTTTAAAAGGTGCACTTTGTGCATACACTCAGGAGCAAGGTCACTTGTTCAGCAAGAAGAAGGTTTCAAACAGCTATCTTCTTTTTGTTGATAACTATGACCTTACCGAGGAGGAGCAGGCGGAGCTTGACAGCAAGCTTGCAGACAGCAACAATATCCCTGAGGATATCACCGATGCTTTTGAGAAATATGGCGGTGTGCTGAATTTCTCTCAGCAGTATACTGTTTTCGGTCAGGTATATGACGGTATGGATATTTATGACGAGATATGCGGTACTGATGTGGCTGACTCTGAGACGCTGAAGCCTAGGGAGGACATACAATTCACAAAGGTGTATATGTCTACCTACGGAGAGAATAAAAACAGCAATGCTTTTGCAGGCAGTGCGGATAGTTCTGAGGTTTCTGAGAGTGCGGTCAACAGTGCAGACACAAGCTCGGAGATGTAAATTTATCATATCAATTAAAGCGAACGGGTGGATGCCTGTTCGCTTTTTTATATTCACTGAAAATTCATTATTTATTTGTTTATTTCACTATAAATTTGTATTAAGCTCTGCTATACTACTCTTTAGAACATAAAGATTTTAACATTGTTTTCGTATGAACCAAGGCTTAAAATCAGAAGATTTTATACTTAATATAAGAATATGAAACATAAATTTATTATATTAGGCATGGCGGCTTATATTGTAAATTACATTAATAACGTTAGCCGAGCCACAGTTCTTGACTTTATGAGCTTATTGTGGTAAACTTAAAACCAAGTCCATGTGTGAAAAATTCCGGCAGTGCCTGGATTTTATGTGCGTTGAGCCGAGGGTTGAGCTTTCAATGGTGTTGGACGATATTAACGAATTTTTTTTTAGTAACAGAATAGGCAGGAAAGTTCTGTCTTTAAAATAGGAGGAAAATTTATGAGCGAATACAAGATCTACTCATTGCATATGGGTAAGGCAAAATGTGCTGTTGATTTGGGCGATGGCTCTGAGCGTGGAGAGTATGTAAATCAGGATTACATTCTCAACAAAATGGGCAGACCACACAGAAGCATAAGCCTTATGTACTGCTACTATCCGCTGGATAAGGAGTTCCCCGGAAGAATTTCTGAGGTAATGAAAGACGCAGATGTTTCTTTTGCATGGGATTATTCATATGATGATTATTTCACATACAAGGGCGGTCTTGAGGGCAACACAGAGGGCGAGCCTTTTACCTTCATGAGAGATGTAAGACGTCATGGACAGGACGTTACACTCACACTCACAGTTGACCCACACGTTTCAGACGAACAGCTTATCGCTATCGCAAATGACCTTAGACCTTTCGGCAGACTTCTTCTTAGAATAAACCATGAAGCTACAGGCAACTGGTTCTCATTCAACAAGAGATGCACTTATCAGGAAGTTGCTGATTTCTACTGCCGTTTCAATAAGATACTTAAGGAGCACGCACCAAACGTTTCTACTATTCTTTGTATCGGCGGAGTTGAGGATCCTAATAAGAAGGAGATCGAAAAGGAAGCAGAGTTTTCACAGGCTGTCAAGGAGACAGACATCTGGTCAGTTGACAAGTACATGGCTCTTCACTGGGGTTGGCCTTATGACGTTGCTGAAAGAGGCGGCACAAGCCACAGCAGAAGCAAGGTCAAGGACATATACAATATGACAAAGCGTTCTTTTGAGAGATTCAAGGAGATAAACGGCGGCGTTACAAAGCCAATGGTAATGAGCGAGTTCAACGCTGACGGTGATGTTACAGGTCCATACGATCAGGCAGCAATGGTAAAGGAATTCTGCGATATGCTTAAAGCTGACGGCGAGGACTGGTTCTCAGGATTTACTTTCTATCAGTTCAGAGACAGAGGACGTCTTGGTCTTGAGATTCAGGACCCTAACTATGCTGACTGCGGTATCGAGCAGCCTGTTATGAAGACATACAAGGAAATTATCCACGATGATTTCTTCAAGCCTGCAATGACAAGAGGCGACGAGGTTACACTGCCATGCACGCTTCGTTGGGGCGGTTCTGAGGACGCTGAGGGTCTTGAGATCCCTCTCCACTTTGAAAAGAATCCACACTTCTGCGAGGTTACATTTGATGATGATTCAAACATCATGATGGAGATAAATGGCAAGTGGTTCTATAAGTCACCTGAGGCAAAGACGATCGACCTTATGGCAGCTTTCTTTGAGAAGCCGCTGGAGGGTGAGGCTGATCTTACTCTCAGACTTTTTGCTCCTCCTGCAAGCGGTGAGAATGATCTCTCTATTGAGGACGGACTTATGAACAGCTACACAGAGATCAAGAAGCTTCCTGATATCCGTATCAGATTCGAGCCTGTTGAGCTTTAATATCCAAAAATTTAAGGGACGGTTTTGCCGTCCCTTTTTGGTTTATAGGGTGACAAATAATGCGAACGGGACGTCGGGGGCGCCGTCCCCTACAAAGTAAAAAGGTTGCATACTGTACAAAAAAGCGTACAGTATACAACCTTTGTCTTTGTTATTTATCGTAAGGAGCTTGTCTTGACATTATCTGCATTGCGGCTTTAAGACCGTCAACGGCGGCGGACATTATGCCTCCTGCATAGCCTGCACCCTCGCCGCAGGGATAGAGATTTTCCACGCTCAGGGAAACCATGTCTGCGTTTCGTGTAATGCGGACAGGGGAGCTTGTACGGGTTTCAGGTGCGGTGAGCATTGCACCTTTATCGCCGAAGCATTTCATTTTTCGTGAGAAATTCTGCAAGCCGCCCTCCAGCATATCAGTCACGAATTTAGGAAATACATCACGAAGCTCTGTCGCCTTACAGCCAAGTGCGTAGGTGGGTGAAACTGTGCCTGCTATTTCAGGCTTGCCATCAAGAAATCCGCCAACTGTCGTGCCTGCGCCTTTATATGAGCCTGTGAGAGTATAAGCTTTTTGCTCTATAGACCGTGCGAAAGCCACTCCGTCAAGCGGGCAGTGACCAAAGTCGTCAGGGGTAACGGCCACGACAACTGCAGCGTTTGCGTTTTCACCGTCACGGGCAAACTCGCTCATGCCATTTGTGACAGTGCCTCCGCTTTCGGAAGCTGATGGCACAACTGTACCGCCCGGACACATACAAAAAGTGTAAACACCTCTGCCGTTTTTATCACGCCATGAAAGCTGATATTCACCCTTTGGAAGCAGTGGATTGCCTGCATGGTCACCGTATAAGCTTTCGTCCACAGCCGCTTGCTTATGTTCTATTCTTGCGCCAACAGAGAACGGCTTAGGCTCCAGAAAGATGTTTTTGCACTGCAAAAGCTTAAAAGTATCCCTTGCGGAATGACCGATAGCAAGTATAAGGGCAGACACTTTTTCGTCATTGCCGCCTGCTGATATAGTCTGCACTTTGCCGTTAGCGATAGACAAATCAGTGAGGGCAGTGTCAAATCTTACCTCGCCCCCAAGCTCTATTATCCTTTTTCGGATAGCCGTGACGATATTTCGCAGATTGTCAGTGCCGATATGCGGTTTAGCTTTTGTGAGGATCTCTTTTGGCGCACCGAAATCCACGAAGCGTTCAAGAACATATCTGCAAAGAGGGTCTTTAATTCGTGTGGTGAGCTTGCCGTCAGAAAATGTACCTGCACCGCCTTCACCGAATTGCACGTTGCAATTGGTGTCAAGCTCGCCTGTGAGCCAGAATTTCTGTACCGATGCAGTACGTTTTTCCATTGAGCTGCCACGCTCTAAAATAATCGGTCTATAACCCTGCTCGGCAAGGGCAAGCCCAGCGAACATTCCTGCCGGTCCAAAGCCCACAATGACAACTCTGCCCTCGGCTTTTTCGGTGGATATGACAGGCTTGTAAACACTGCGCTCAACATAGGTCAGGGAAGTGTTCTTCTCACAAAGCTTCTTTTCAAGGTCGGCACTGTCAAGTGTCACGAAAACTGAGTGGACAAAGTGAATGTCGTTGCGCTTTCGTGCATCAAGAGAGCTTTTGTGTATCTCGCAGTCTATGGCGTGTTTTGAGGCACTGCCTAGCTTTTTCAGAGCGGTGGAGATAACTTCCTGCTCTGTTGCGTTAAGTGGGGAACTTATTTGATTTACTATTATTGGCATATATCCTCCTGCGTTTTTACCGAAAAATCGGGACGAATAGATCGTCCCGATAAAATCCTATTAGTCTGAAACAACTATCTGTATCTCGTTTTTGCCGAAACCCCAAACGTTGTTGTAGGTCGGTGAATAGATTATAGCCTCTCGAGCATAAGAACCAGAGTCAATTATGTCGCTGAGATTGACCTCAGCGTATAAGTCGCTGTCTTTAAGATTGTTTATCACATCTTCAGGACCGTAGACCTTGACGTTTGTGAGCTTTTTGGTTTCTATCTCAGTGGACTTGCCTGACGGCTTGCCCGTTGTGATGATATGGTCTGATGTTATGGTGAACTCCTTCGAGGTGTATCCCTCTGAGTCAAAGGATACACGAACGTTTTCGTCGCCATTCATATTGATCTCACCTGAGTTGAGAGGGATCTTGAAGCTGAACACCTTTGCAAGGTTTATCTCTGAAAGGTTTATGGAGCCGATAGTGATCGTTTCTGTATCCGAGTCGTCAAGATTTGGCGATACCACAGATATCTCCTCCTCGGAAAGCTTCAGCGGCAGGGAGTTGACATCAAAATTATCCGTACAATTAGAGATATCTACCTTTAGCTTTGCTGTCTTTTTCTTGTAGATAACAAAATTCACATCGACAGACTTTGTATCCTTGACTTCTATTTTAGATGGATCAACAACGTTGTCGTCATCGTCATAGAATACGATATCCTGTGTGTTGATAGTCGTGTCCTCGGATATTTTCTTTGATTTTGAGATCTGTGCCACTGCTTTGCTTATGTTGTCAAGGTCATTTTTCGGACCTTCAATTGTTATCTCGCTTGGCGATGTGGTAGTTTCTTTAAGGATATAGCCCTCCTCAGCGCTTATGAGCGGGGCTTCTGCGGTGAGTGGGATAGTCTTTGTGGTAAGTCTGTCAAACTCCACAGAAACAGTGTCAGGGTTGACAGAAACTACAGTTACCTTGTCGGTGGAATGTGATGACTTGACATCGATGTCAAGGTCGTAGGTACCCTCTTTTGTTACGTCATCAAGATTGACAGTTGCCACAAGATCTGCGGCAGTATAGCTGCCTATCTCATAGTTCATGCCCTTTATCTCAACGTCTACGGAGATATCCTTATAGTTGAGTGCGGAAAGTCCTTTTTCTTTTGCCTGCGTTCCGTCAAGTGAGAACACAACAGGAACGTTTGTTATAGTCTTGTTTATTGTAGGATACTGAGTGATAGAAAGGGCGAACCATATTATTACAGCAATGATTATGGAAAGTATTCTCAGACCAAAGTCTGCACCATGGCGATTTTCTTTTTTAGCCTTTTTTACTTTTTCCATTTTGAAATCACCCTTCCTGCAAAAGAATTTTCTCTAATGGAATTAGCGTCCTTTTCAGGCAAAAGACGATTGTCCAGAAGTCTTTTCAGAGAGTCCTTTGAATATCCTCTGGTAAGCTCTCCGTTTTCGGCAACTGAGATGTTGCCTGTTTCCTCAGATACCACGACGACTATTGCGTCAGAGTTTTCGCTCATTCCGATAGCTGCACGGTGTCTTGAACCGAGTTGTTTGTTTATAAGTTCGTCTTTCTGCGGTCTTGGCAAGAAACAGCCTGCCGCAAGTATTATTCCGTCTCTGATTATTACAGCACCATCATGGAGCGGTGTATTCGGGAAGAATATGTTTCCGAATATCGCTGTTGACGGTATGCAGTTGAGTATCGTTCCTGTAGCTATCTGTTCCCCAAGCTTTGTCTTTCTCTCACAGATTATAAGCGCACCTGTTTTGGTGGAAGAAAGACTTGCGGCAGAATCACATATAGCGTCAATAGCTTTTTTCCAATGTTCGGTGTTGTCGTCTGAGTCACTTGAGCTAAAGAAATTAAAGCCGCCCAGACTTGTTCGTCCAACCTTTTCAAGAACACGTCTGAGTTCAGGCTGAAACATTATGATAAGAGCAAGGAAGCCCCACTGGAAGCAGATCTTCAGCAAAAATCTGATAGTTTGCAAATTAAAGAATACTGCAAGCAGGTAGCAACCTATAAGTATAAGGATACCTTTTGTGAGCTGCTGCGCCCTTGTTTCGCGAATAAGCTTTATGCCGTGGAATATCAGAAAGGAGAGGATAGCAATATCGACAATGTCATTAAGACCTATTGATGTAAAAACGCCCCAAATAGCGTTTATAACATAAGCGATACTGTCAAGCATAGTTCACACCCTTTCGATAATTTCTGTAAATGTAATGAAAAAAACAAAACAAATACAGATGATTTTATATATATTAATAGTATATCATATTTTTTCGCAAAGTACAAGGGTTGAACAAGATTTTTTTAATAAAAAGCGGACCTTTTTCAGCCCGCTTCTGTATCAGCTCTCTTTTGGAAGATAAAATCTTCCTGAGAGTTTTTGTGTTTTTACTTCGTTTATGAAGGCTTTCGGATCGGCTTCTTTTACAGCGTGTATGACCTTTTTGGTCTGTGCCGCTGATACTACTGAATAGACGATCTGTCTTTCGCAGTGTTCATAAGACCCCTCGCCGTCAAGTATGGTCGCGCCATGCTGGCTCACTGCATAAATAGCGTCTGCTATCTCTTTGGGCTTGTTTGTTACGATAAGCAAGGTGCTTTGCTGGAATTTTTTGTAGAGCATATGCAAAACGGTTGTTGAAGCATATTGAAAGATGATAGAATACAGTGCTTTATCCCAGCCGAACATAAAGCCTGCAACGCACAATATGACCGCATTGAAGCCAAGTATAACATTGAAGGTGTCCATATTGCTTTTCTCTGAAAGATAAATGGATATAAAGTCCGTTCCACCTGATGTTGCACCACGATTAAGGCAGAGGCTAATGGCAACGCCGTTTATCATTCCTCCGAAGATGCTTATGAGAAGCACGTCCTGAGTGATTATGTGGTCGGGGATAAGGTCGGTGAAAAAGCTGTTGAGCAGTATCATCACGCAGGAAAAAGCCGTGAACTTTTTGCCGATAAATCTGAAACCGATATACACGGGGATTATGTTCAGGGTGATGTTTATGATACTGAACGGAAGCATTATGCCTGCAAGCTGTTTCACTGCACGCTGTATGAGTATGGACATTCCTGTCATTCCGCCTGGGTAAAGACCGCCTGTGTTTACAAAGGTCTTTGTGTTTAGCGCCATCAGAAAGGCGGCGACAGTCACGGCGATAATTGTGAAAATGTCTTTTCTGATATCTTTTTTCATGGCTTTGCCACTCCTTTCATATGTCAGCAATTATTCTCCTTTAAGCTCGGCAAATTTTTTCTGCATGGTAGGGTTATTTTTGGTAAGGCTCTTGATAGTGAGAGCGTCAGCCTTTTTGTTAGCAAGGCGCAGATTGTTTTCTGATGAAATAAGATTTTCTTTTATCTTTGTGAGATGTGCTATAGACTTGTCTATTTCTGTGATAGCTTCGCCAAAACGTCTGCTTGCAAGTTCATAGTTTCGGGCAAAGCCCTCCTTGAAGGTATTGATGTTTTGCTCAAACATTGTGATGTCGATATTCTCATTGCGTACCTTTTCAAGCTCTTCCTTATAGGAAAGGGTATTCATGGCGGCATTTCTCAGTATGGTGATTATCGGTATAAAGCACTGAGGTCTGACTACATACATTTTATCATAAGCATATGAAACATCTGTGATGCCTGCGTTATAAAGCTCGCTGTCGCTTTCCAGAAGTGAAACAAGTACAGCGTATTCACATTTTTTCTCACGCCTGTCCTTGTCAAGCTCTTTGAAGAAATGCTCGTTCTTTTTCTTGGTGGAGGTGGTGTCCTGCTCGTTTTTCATTTCAAACATTATGGATATTATCTCCACACCGTTTTCATCACATTCACGGTAGATAAAGTCGCCCTTGCTTCCTGAGCTTGCGTCGTTATCCTTGTCAAAATAAGCGTTTCTGAATGCGGTAGCTCTTATCTTGTTGAACTCGTTCATGCAGTGCTGTTCAAGGCTCTCGCCCACCATTTTTGTAGACAGCCGGCTTTTTAGGTCTTTGTAGTATGCGATAGCTTCGTCCTTGCTTTTTATCTGTGCATTAAGCTCTGCAATAGTGGAATTTTTCTCACTTTCCACTTTTGAAAGTGCAGTGGTAAGCTCCAAAGCCTTTTCAGTATCCTTATTTTTGATATCTGTTTCAAGACGTGTTATCTCCGCTTTATATTCATTTTCTGACTTTTGCATTTGCAGAGTATGCTCAGAATTGAGCTGCTGTATCTGCATATCACGCTGAGATATCTCCTGCCTGAGCTTATCCTTTTCGCTGTTGAATTGCGATCTTGCTTTCTCCACAGCCATTGATATGGCAAGTTCTTTTTCTGTGGTCATAGATTTGGTCTGAGCGGTAAGCTGTGCGATAAGCTTTTCGTTTTGACTTATCTGCTCCTTTAGCTGCTCAAGCGTTTTTTCATATTCGGCTCTTGTGCTTTCCTGAGCCTTTGTGACTGCAAGCGTCTTTTCACTCTCACCGTTAGCCGCAGCCGCCTTGAGCTTTTGTATCTCCATATCCTTATCATTGACAGCCTTTGTATACTTGCTGTCAAAATCAAGCTTAGCAAGCTTCAAAGCCTTGTCTTTTTCATCAGCTACACGCTTGTCAAGCTCTTTATCAAACTCAGCCGTTTTTACCTGTGCCACGATAGCCGCATAGCCCTGCTCATCTACTTTGAATACCTCTCCGCAGTGGGGACATTTTATTTCAGACATTTTATGTACCTCCGATTTCTTGTTTTTTCTTTAATATGATTATACCATATTTTATTCTCCTATACAAGAAATGAAGAAGATTTTTTTACGACAAAAAAGCAGGAACGTAAAAATCACGCTCCTGCCAATTTATTAAAAAGCCAAAAGTTAGCGAGTGACCAAAGGTTGCCCCTACATAAAATAGCTACGTCATTTGTAGGGGACGGCGCCCTCGACGTCCCGCTTGCTTGTTTTTTTTCAGCACTCTCAGCAGGAACGTAAAAATCACGCTCCTGCGAAAATTTAGCCGAGTATTTTCTTTATATCTTCTTCAGGGGTGCTGATAGGTGTAAGCTGGAACTTATCGACCAAAACGTCAAGCACGCCCTTTGAAACGAATGCAGGGAGGGTCGGTCCGAGGTAGATGTTCTTTATGCCCAATGAAAGCAGGGTGAGAAGTATGCACACTGCCTTTTGCTCATACCATGAAAGCACAAGCGTCAGCGGCAGATCGTTTACTCCGCAGTCGAACGCCTCGGCAAGTGCAAGGGCTATCTTTATTGCTGAGTATGCGTCATTGCACTGTCCGCAGTCAAGTATCCTTGGTATGCCGTCGATAGTGCCAAGATCCATATCGTTTATGCGGTATTTTCCGCAGGCAAGAGTGAGGATAAGGCTGTCAGGCGGTGTGAGCCTTGCGAAGTCTGAATAGTAACTTCTGCTCGGTGACGCACCGTCACAGCCGCCTATGAGGAAGAAGTGCTTTATCCTGCCCTCTTTCACAAGACTTATTATCTTTTCGGCATTTGACAGCACTGCGTTGTGTGCAAAGCCTGTTGTTACTGTGTGACCGCCGTTCATGCCTGTCATTTCTCTGTCCTCGTCATAGCCGCCGCACTCAATGGCTTTTTCTATAACAGGCGTAAAATCCTTGTCGTCGCCAATGTGCACAAGCTCAGGATATGACACGATAGATGTGGTGAAAACTCTGTCGCAGTAGCTTTGACGGACAGGCATTATGCAGTTTGTTGTGAAAAGTATCGGTGCAGGGATATTGTGAAATTCCGACTGCTGATTTTGCCAGCCTGTGCCGAAATTGCCCTTTAGCTGCGGATAGGCTTTGAGCTTTGGATAACCATGGGCAGGGAGCATTTCACTGTGAGTGTAGATATTCACTCCTTTATTTTTGGTCTGCTCAAGGAGAAGTTTCATATCGTGCAGGTCATGTCCGCTCACGACGATAAAAGGCCCTTTTTCAATGGTCAGTGGAACTTCTGTAGGGACAGGGTCGCCGTATGCGTCAGTGTTTGCGGCGTCGAGAAGCGCCATACATTTCAGGTTCACATTGCCTGTTTCGAGCACCAGTCCCAACAGCTTTTCAGGGTCGTTCTCACTGCCTATGGCACGCAGAGCCTTGTAGAAAAAGCTTGTCACCTCGCTGTCAGTTTTGCCAAGTGCCTGTGCGTGATAAGCATACGCCGCCATACCCTTTATTCCGAAGAGGATAAGTGATTTCAGCGAGCGGATATCCTCATGATCGTTCCACAGTTTTTTCATGTCGTAGTCATCAAACTTCTGAGAGTTGATGCGGTTTCGCTCAATGTGTATCTCCTCTGTGAGCTGTTTTATGGTGACATTATTGAAGTTCACGTTCGTGATAGTCGTAAAAAGCCCTTTGAGTATGAGCATATCTGTTTTTTCAGTTGACGAGCCATTTTCTGCGGCGTTTGCAAGGGCGATAAGTGCACCGATCAGCTCGTCTTGATAAACTGCTGTATCGGCTTTTTTGCCGCATACGCCTACTTTTCCGTCACAGCCTGTGTTGTGTGCAGTCTGCTGACACTGGAAACAAAACATATCTTTCACTGGTAAGACCTCCGTTTATTTGTGATAGGTCTATTATGTACCAATATGTAAAATTTATTCCTGCGTTTTATGAGAAAAACAGCCTAACAGCCAGTGCAGAGAACACAAATCCCATAAGGTCTGAAAGGCACGCCGCAGCAAATACTGAGGGATAAGCCTTTTGTTTTATGGCTGAAAAATATACTGCTATGGTGTAGAATGTGGTTTCCGTCGACCCCATTAAAACGCTTGCCACACGTCCGCTGTAGCTGTCGGGAGAAACGCTTGAAAGAATGGTTTCAAGGCAGGCGAGTGCGCCGCTCCCTGAAATGGGTCTGACTATGGCAAGGGGTATGCACTCTTCCGGAAAGCCTAGAAAAGTGGTCACAGGTCGGAGCAGTTTTGCGATAATATCGGCCGCACCTGACGAGGTGAACATTCCCACTGCTGTCATAAGCAGAATGAGCATTGGTATCAGCCCCACGGCGATTTTGAGGTTTTCAGTCGCACCCTCGCAGAACACATTCACTATATCCACCTTTTTCACAAGCCCATAGCAAAGTATAAAAACCATAAGCGCAGGCACGAAAATGTCACCGAAATTCATGGCGTTCGTCCTTTCTGAGGTTGAGGGCATAGACCATAAGACAGCCTGCGGTCACGGAGATAAGGGAGGAGAAAATGATAGCAGGCGTTACGTCAAAGGGGGATACTGCACCGTGTTCAAGGCGCATTGCCGCAATGGTGGAGGGGATAAGCTGAATGGAAGCTGTGTTAAGCACCACAAGCATAGAAATGCACTTCTTTCGTGCCGCAGGGGGAAGCTTCTGCATGGCTTTCACGGCGGCTATGCCTGAGGGTGTGGCGGCATTGCCTAATCCTAAAAGGTTTGCGGTCAGGTTCATTGTCACGGCATTCATGACCTCGGGGCAGTGTGCGGCATCTCTGAATAGTAGCCTTGTGACAGGGGATAGCATACGGGCAATGACCGCTGTTATGCCAGCCTTTTCACATATCTTCATAAGTCCGCCCCAAAGACACATCGAGCCACTCAAGTATATGACAAGCTCCACCGCTTTGTTACAGCCTTCAAGAGAAGCCACTGATACTGCTGTCATGTCGCCTTTAAGAAAACCGCATAACAAGGCGGATAGGGACAATATCACAATTATTACGCTTAATATAATTAACACTCCTTTCAGTTAGTATTCATATCAAGTTAATATATAAAAAACTTTGACAATAAGTGTGAAATTTTGGTGATAACGCTTGACAAATGTAATTATGTTTGTTATAATATGTTTATCATAAGATTTATGTTAAATGAAATACTATTTTTGTGTTTCAAATTAATTTAAAGGGGATTGATTTTATGAAATCTACAGGAATTGTAAGAAAAGTTGACGAGCTTGGAAGAATAGTTCTTCCTATCGAGCTCAGAAGAACCTACGACCTTGCTGTTAAGGACGCTATCGAGATCTATACAGATGATGACAAGATCATTCTGAAGAAGTTCCAGAGAACTTGTATCTTCTGCGGAAGCGGTGAAGAGTGCGTTGAATACAAGGGCAAGACAATTTGTGCAGCTTGTATGGCAGAGCTCAAGGGTGAAGCTAAGTAATTACATATTTGTAGTAATATTATGAAACAGACAGGACGGACATGAAAGTGTTTGTCCTGTTTTTATTTTATGTGATAGAAAAAGCGTGTATGCAAAAAAACATACACGCTTTTTTATATTATAAGCTTTTTGAAATCATCTTCGCTGCCATTAAATACCGTCATGTGGAGATATTCGCCGCTTTCATAGAATGAGAATTTTACACGGTTGGTATAAGTCCAAAACGTCCAATCCATATCCTCGTCAGGCTTTGAAAACAGGCTCTCATACCATATCTTGTCCTTGTTAAATCTGCTGTCTGAAGCAACGATGTTTTTGTACGTCCGTTCTGTGCAGTATATGACAGGTCTTACGCCGTATTGCTTTTCTATCCTGTCGCAGAAGTCTGCAAGGTTATCTGCGGCTTCGTAATAGTCAGGTGGCAGAAGTCTGTAAAGTCCTCTCAGTCTTACCTCCACTGCAGGGATAAGCCTGCCGCTTAGATCCTCGCCCACAGCATTTATGAAATGCTCTGCCTGCTCAGTGCCGTCAGTATCAAGCTCAAGCACATGATATGCTCCCACTGATATATCAGTGTCCTTTGAGCCGTTCCAGTTGTCACGGAACGCACCGTCCTCAAAGGTGGTGCCTTTGGTGGCTCTTATATAGGCGGTCTGGATATTCTGCTTAGCAAAACTCTTCCAGCGTATCTCGCCCATTGACTCTGTTACAACAGGTCCTCTTATTGGATAGTCACGCTTTTTCGGCTCATTGAACCACAGTCTGCCTGTATACAAAAGCACCGCAAAGTTTATCACAAGCACAACTGCACACAGTATTATCAGCCGTTTTACGAGCTTTTTCAGAAATCTGTGACGCGGCTTTTCTTCCTCATAGACCTCGTAATTTGTGTAGTTTGAAAGGTCACGATCGTCATACTCGCTGTCTATTTTGTTTATAGCTTCCTTGTCAAGCTTGAATTTCTTGCTGCGTTTCATTAGCAGTATCCTCTCGGTTAAATTCCTCAGAATTTGCGATAAGCTCCGCAAAGGTATATGTGTCAAGCTTGTTCCTTACCATTTCAGATATCTCGTTAAAAGCTTTCTGATAACAGCAGATACCGTCTGCACCTCTGTTGCAGGTGCAGTCTGGGGAAAGACATCTTGAAAAATAATATGTACCTTCTATGGCTTCAAGAACGTCTTTCAAGGTAAGCTGTGCAGGGTCTTTATTTATGATATAGCCCCCCTGCGTGCCTTTATATGACTTCACTATATCAGCCGCAACAAGCTTTCTCAGTATCTTCAGCGCAAATCGAAGTGTAACGCAGGCATCATTGGAAATGGTTTTTGCGTCCATTTTGTCTTTTTCGCGGCATAGAACGGATACTATTCTTACTGCGTAATCCGCCTCAAGTGTTATAAACATTTATTTCCTCCGAAACTTAGTCAAGATAATCTCTTACCTTGTTGCTCCTGTTAGGGTGACGGAGCTTTCTGAGAGCCTTTGCCTCTATCTGACGTATTCTCTCACGGGTAACGTTGAACTGCTGACCTACTTCTTCAAGAGTTCTTGAACGTCCGTCTTCAAGACCGAAACGCAGTCTGAGCACCTTCTCTTCTCTCTCTGTAAGAGTGGAAAGCACCTGATTTATCTGCTCTTTAAGAAGCACAAGTGAAGCGGCTTCTGCCGGAGCCGGAGCGTCATCATCAGGGATAAAGTCGCCAAGATGTGAGTCCTCCTCCTCGCCGATAGGTGTTTCAAGAGAAACAGGGTCCTGAGCGATACGCATTATCTCTCTTACTCTTTCAACGCTCATATCAAGCTCTTTTGCTATTTCCTCAGGTGACGGATCATGACCGTTCTTGTGGAGAAGCTGTGAGGATACTTTCTTTACCTTTGTGATAGTTTCTACCATGTGTACAGGTATTCTGATAGTTCTTGCCTGATCGGCGATCGCTCTTGTTATAGCCTGTCTTATCCACCATGTGGCATATGTGGAGAATTTGAAGCCCTTTGTATAGTCGAATTTTTCAACGGCTTTGATAAGACCCATGTTGCCTTCCTGGATAAGGTCAAGGAAGCTCATTCCTCTGCCCACATATTTCTTTGCGATAGAAACAACAAGTCTGAGGTTTGCTTCTGCAAGTCTTTTTCTTGCTTTTTTAGCGTCCTTTTCATTGCCGCTAGACATCTTTTCTGCAAGCTGTATCTCCTCCTCGGAGGTAAGAAGCGGCACTCTGCCTATTTCCTTAAGGTAGATCTTAACCGGGTCATCGATAGCGATCCCGTCAGTTGAAAGGGAAATATCAACGCCGTCCTGATCCAGATCGTCTTCCGGGTTTACCATGTCGAGGCTGTCATCGGTGATGATATCATCAATTATCTCAATGTTATTTGCGGCACAGCTATCGTAGAAGCTGTCCATTTGCTCGACGTCATAGTCGAGCTTTTCAAGAGCGTCAGTTATCTCTTTTGTAGTGAGCTTGCCTGTAGTTTTGCCGTGTTCCATAAGGTTATCAAGTATCTGTTTCTTGTCTGTCATTTCAAACACTCCAATCTCAATTTTTACATCGGTTGATCTTTGCTAATTCTTTTTGCGCATTTCTTCAAACTTTTTGAAGAAGTCATCGTCGGATATATCCTCCTGTTTCTCCTTCGGCTTGTAGTTTAAAAGCACATTTATATAATCCTCAGCGACCTTGGCGTCAATGCCCAGTTCACTGTATTTTTCCAGTATCTCCGTTATCTTACCCACTTCCTCGGGTGAAAATTCACCATTAAAAGATGATACAGAGCAATCCTGCAAATCGGTTATCTTGCTCGTCAGGCTTTCGTAAACACGCCTATTGAAGCTGGTAACGAATTTGTCGGGCGGAAGTCTTTTGAGAACATCTCCGCAGGCGTCATGATTATTGTAGAGATAATATATGATACCCGCTTCGGCGGCGGATTCTCGTCTGTGTTCATTGGCTTCGGGGTTTATAGTGTCACGCTTATCAGCGAAGGTTATAGTGCGAGTCCATTCCTTTTTGCTATACTGATAGCGACGGTTTTTAAGTATAGCATTAAGTTCTGCATTGACAGTTGTGATGCTCACATTCTGTTCAGCCGCCACCTTTTTTGCGTATATCTCGCGCTCGGTAGGGGAGCTTATATCCGCAAGGACTTTATAGGCTTTTTTGAGATAATCTATCCTGCCTATATCAGTGTCCATATCAATGCCGTCTTTGCATTTTTCTAGCTCAAACTCTATTGCACCATCTGATTTTTTCAGCAAATGGCGAAAGTGGTCTGCTCCGAATTTGTTTATGTACTCATCAGGGTCTTTTGCACCGTTCATTTTTATAACGGTGGTCTTAAGACCGGTTTCACCTAGAATTTTTATTGCTCTCGTTGTGGCTTTCTGACCTGCGCCATCTGCGTCATAGCATATGACAACGTTGTCTGCATAGTTGGATATTATCTTCGCCTGCTCAGGGGTGAGCGCAGTTCCGCAGGAAGCTACGGCATTCTCAAAGCCTGCCTGATTAAGGGAAATAACGTCAAGGTTACCCTCGCACAGAAGAATGGTCTTATCTTTCACTGCGGCGTTTTTGGCGAAGTTCATGGAGAAAAGAAATCTGTTTTTTGAATACACAAGGGTATCTTTTGAATTAAGGTATTTTCTCTTATCGTCAGGTGTGAGCGCTCTTCCGCCAAAGCCCACTATATGACCTGCAAGGTCGATAAAAGGGAACATTGCACGATTTACGAAGAAATCGAACGTATTTCGGGTATTCTTCTGCGAACGTGAGATAAGCGAGCCTTGCTCTAATTCTTCCTCGGTGAAGCCCTCAGAGAGCATATAGCTTTTCAAGGCAGACCAACTGTTTGGAGCAAAGCCCATTCCATATTTCTTTATGGTTTCAATACTGAGCTTACGTTTGTTTATAAGATAGTCAAGACATTCCTTGCCCTGTGGTGTCTTTAGCTGATGATAGAAAAACCTTGCGGCTGTTTTGTTCATTTCATAGAAGCGTTTTCTGGTATCGGTGCGCTTGCTGTCATAGCCGTTATCCTCCGGAAGCGGCACTCCGCCACGTTCTGCAAGGAGCTTGACAGCTTCCCAATAGTCCAGATTATTGTACTTCATTGTAAAAGTGATAACATCTCCGCCTGCTCCGCAGCCAAAGCAGTGAAAATACTCTTTGTCAGGGTGAATATGGCAGGACGGGGTTTTTTCGTTGTGAAAAGGGCAGAGGCAAACATAATCTCTGCCTGTTCTTTTGAGGGTGACGTAGCTGCTCATGACCTCTGCGATAGGGTTGGCAGCTTTAAGTCTTTCTATAAAATCTATAGGCAGCGGCAAATTTCTTCCTCCTTGGGTATGCGCTAATACTTTGTCCACCCCAATGGGATAAACAGATTTTTAAAGGTCTCAATGGCAAAGCCGTCTGTCATGCCTGATATGTAATCGCAGATAGCACGGTCAATTCCGAACTGATAGGCGAGATTCATATAAAAGGCAGGCAGCTTTTCGATATGATGAACATAATAGTCATAGAGCTTTGCTATCATGTCTTTAGCTTTGACTTCTTCTGATTTGCACTTTGGATTTGTGTACACAAAGTCGAACATAAATCTGTGCAGTGCAGTGTAGGCGTCACTCACTTCGTCGTCCATATGCAGGCTTTCGGCTCCGCCATTGATAAGCGAGGTCACAAGAGTGGTTATCCTCTCAGACTTGGATCCGCCAAGAACCTTTGTGATGTTTTTCGGGATATCCTCCTCGGTCATAATGCCTGCACGAACGGAATCGTCGATATCGTGATTTATATAGGCGATAACGTCTGCAAAGCGCACAACATATCCCTCTTTCGTGTCGGCTATCATGTTAGTGTGCTTTAATATTCCGTCACGGACTTCTTCTGTGAGGTCAAGACCCTTGCCGTCTTTTTCCAAAATATCCACTACACGCAGGCTTTGCTCATAATGGTGAAAGCCGTCAGGGCTAAGCTCGTTGAGAGCCCTTTCTCCTGCATGACCAAAAGGCGTATGACCAAGGTCATGACCCAGTGCGATAGCTTCGATGAGATCTTCGTTGAGCCGCAAAGCCCGTGAGATAGTTCGTGCAATCTGACTTACCTCAAGGGTATGAGTAAGTCGTGTTCTATAATGGTCGCCTGCAGGGGACAGATAGACTTGAGTTTTATGCTTCAGCCGTCTGAAAGAGTTGCAGTGAAGTATCCTGTCACGGTCACGCTGGAAACACGTCCTCAGCGGACAAGGTTCGCAAGGCTTTTTACGCCCTTTTGAATCAACAGACAAGCAGGCGTTTTCGCTCAGAAATTGTTTTTCAAACAACTCGGTTTGTTCTCTCGGCAGCACAAAAATTCCCCCTTACAGTATATAAAACATACTTACTCTATATAATATATACTATAATAGTTCAAAAAAGCCTTTATTTTTACATAAAGGCTGAATGTTTTTGTATAATCGCACAAATTTCATGCGAAATCAGCAAGAAGATTTGTTTCTTCTGACAATTCAAGCTTGCCGCAGGATATATCCGTAAGCTGTTTTTTTAGATTGTCTGCAAGCTCAGACTTCACAAGAAACGCAAGATCTACAGAATCGGCAAAGTCCTCTTTTTCCATTATCACGCCATATTCAGGCAGCGCATAGCTGACCTTGCCATAAAGTGTATAGTCGCAGGAAAAGGATATTCTTGAACACTCACACATTTTCATTTTTCTTGCAGCGTTCACCGCCATTGAACAACCCTGAGAATAGGCTCTTGTAAGACCGCTTGCCCCCAAAAGTATTCCACCGAAATATCGTGTCACCACCACACAAACGTCTGTAAGCCCGGATTTGTTTATTACATCAAGCACAGGCACTCCGCCTGTACCCTGTGGCTCGCCGTCGTCGCTGTATCGTGAAACGTTACCCTCTCTCAACACATAGGCATAGACGTTGTGCCTAGCCTTGCGGTTTTCGGCTTTTATCCTGTTTATAAATGCGACAGCCTCATCAGCGGTGCTGACAGGTGCGATATGCCCGATAAATTCGGACTTTTTCTCCGTAAAGCTCGCCTGAGCTTCCTCATAGATTGTTGTATATCCCATTTGGTTTCCTCATATAAAAGAAAAAAGGAACGGAATTATCCGTTCCCTTTGAAAATTAGTCAAGATTAAATCTCTTCTTGAATCTGTCAACACGTCCGCCTGTATCTACGAGCTTCTGCTTACCTGTGTAGAATGGGTGGCACTTAGAACAAATTTCAACCTTGATATCCTTCTTTGTAGAACGAGTATGGATAACATTACCGCAAGCGCAAGTAATTGTTGTTTCCTCATACTTTGGGTGAATTCCTTCTCTCATTTGACTTCCTCCTTCCAAACTAAAATTATGACTCATAGAAGCCCATCATTTCAGTTTAGACAGTAGTTCTATGTAGTATTTATCAATATGCTGAACAAATCAGCTTTATTATTATACCATTATATACGTCATTTGTCAAGCACTTAACACTTTTTTTACATTTATCCTGCTCGTTTCGACAAAACAAAAAGGCAACCCATCGGCTGCCCTTTGCTTGTGTAAAAATTTTGGAGAGGATGAAACGAGCTAAGAGTTTGATCTTAGTGTTTACATTCTTTTTTTCTTTCTCTGTTCTACATTACATATTATAGCCTTTAGGGGCTGTAACTTCAAGAACAGACAAGTTACATTTCACTACAATACTGTTACAAATTATTTCAATTTGTAACTTTAAAATAACCTTAAATTTTCCTCAAAGCAGGCTTATTATTCGTGGTCAACTCCGTATGCTGCACGGTATTCCAGCATTTTGTCAAGATACTCCTTACCCTCAACAATGCCGTCCTGAATAGCCTTGATAATATCGTTGATGTTTACGATAGAGTATACCTTTACGCCAAAGTCTTTATAAGCCTGTTCAACAGCTGAAAGGTCGGTGTCAAGAGCCTTTTCCATTCTGTCAACTGTTATCACCATGCCTGTTACGTTTACGTCTGCGGCACTTTTGAGCTTTGGCATTGACTCTCTGAGAGCCTTGCCAGATGTCATAACATCGTCGATGATTATTACCTTTTCTCCGTCTGCAAGCTTCTTTCCAACGAACATTCCGCCCTCGCCGTGATCCTTAGCTTCCTTTCTGTCAAAGCAGTAAGAAACGTCAATGCCGTACTTTGTTGCAAGCGCGATAACGGCTGAAACAGCAAGAGGGATACCCTTATATGCAGGCCCGAAAAGTGTTTCAACAGGTATTTTGTTGTCAGCTATGCAGTCAGCGTAAAAGCCGCCCAGCTTTGCAAGCTGTTCGCCTGTTTTATAGTTTCCGCAGTTGATGAAATATGGAGCTTTTCTGCCACTTTTAAGAGTGAAGTCGCCAAATGTTAGAACTCCGCTGTCTACCATAAATTTTATAAATTCTTCCTTGTAGGTCATATTGAACTTCCTTTCAATTATGTTACTTTGATTATACCACATTTTTCACGGCTTTGCAAGGTTTTTTTGCCTGCCGAACATAAGTCCGTGAGAGCCTGTGGCAAGGCAGAAAACGCCGTGTTCACGCATATCTCCGCATATTGAGTGTATAACGCCGTATTGCTGTCTATCGGTATTTATACGTGCGAAGCTTTCACCCAGATCATCAGAAATATAAAAGCCGTATTCGCCACTGATATTTCCTGTGACATACATTGCAGGAGTTTCTTCAAGCCCTTTTCCAAAGCCTATGCAGTTAATCCTGTCCTCAGGGAGAATATCGCTTATCTGCACGCTGTCGTTCTTTATCTCAAAGCGGTAAAGTCCCTTTATGCCATTTGCAAGCCAGAATACTCCGCTTTTATCTGGCTGTCTTGAAAGCTGATAGTGAGCGTATCGCGGACACTTTATGTCCGTTTTTATGGACACTTCTCTGAAAGTTGCACCTTTGTCACGGCTGATGTATAGCCCCAGATTTGCTCTTTCTGCTATGGCGAAGAAAAGATCGCTGTTGTAATAGTCCGAGAATATTTTTACGTTGTGTTCATCTGCTGAGTTTCCGCTGCTGTCCGTAAAAATGGACTTTTGCCATATTTTTCCCTCATCGTCGGTATAGCAGACGGCCTTGTTAGAAAAGCCTCTGCCGCCTGCAACAGCCCACATTATGCGTTTGCCGTCGGCAGATATCGCTGTCCAACCTGAGTCTACATTAGGCTTTTCGATGTTGTCAAGTTTTTGGTCTATAAACTCAGAAAGCCCACGGGGCATGGGAAGTCTTTCCCACGTTGAACCGCAATCTTTGGATAAGATCAGACCACCTTTTGTTTTGCCCGTCCAGTTGCCACGGGGAGTTGCGACGATGTATTCAGGGTCGCTGAGGGTGAGATCGGCATTAAGGCAAGTGATGTAGCGGTCGCCATTTTCGTTTGCAAAGGAATTTTCGCACTCACTGTCATAATCTTCAAAGGCAAAGCCGCCAAGGTCGCCAATGATATCTATAATGCGATTCATGCCATGGGGAGTGGTGTATACATTAAGGTGAACAGTTTCCTCGATGCCCTCGCAGAATGGTTTGATAAGCACATCTCCGCTTGCAAGACCTGTTATCATGAACAGACCTGTTCCTGTGTTGAACAAGGCTGTGTCGCTGTCAAAAGGTGAAAGCTTTATGTCGCTTATCCAGTGGACACAGTTTCCGCCGCCGTTGTATGAAGGCTTCATGTATGGGATATTCCAATCGAAGCGGCTATATTCAAGCCTGTTCATTATTATCTTCCAGCTTTCACCGCTGTCGGTGCTTGTATAGATCATATCACCGCCATTTTTTCGGCAGACAGTTGATAGCAAAAGCATTTTGCCATTGGAGCATATTCCGCTGTAGCCGCATGGGATATGGTCCTCGGGGGTGATGTCTTTGTCAAAAACAGTCACTCCATTTTCGGTGCGGTATCTGTATACCTTGCCGCCTGAAAGCGAGCCTGTGTCGCAGGCATAAGCACCCATGCCGCCGTAGAATACTTCTCCGCTTGAAGCAAAAGTGATGTATATATATCTGCTGTCGCTGGTGATACGCTGTGGCACGAAGCCATAATAGGAGGAGTTTTCGTATTTCACAGGGTCGGGGGCGGTGAGGGGAACGAAGCTTTTCACGCCGTCTGTGGAGCAATACAGAGTGTGACCTCTTGTCACTTCGTCAGGGGAGTTTGTTTCACCTGAACAGCCTGCTATAAAAAGTTTGCCCTCACTGTCTGTCCATATAAGCGAGATGTTTTTCTCACCAAACAGGTCTATGCTTTGCCAGCTTTCACCCATATCCTCAGAATAGATAATTCCTGCGGTCTGAGAGCCGAAATACAGCCTGCCGTTTTTGTAAATTAGTCTGTCGCCTGTGGCTCTGCCAACTTCGTTTCCGTGAACGCTGCATGGCAGTGGCTTTTGTATTATATTTTCTCCCTTGTCATCAGATATGCAGAGATAATTTGAGCGTTTATCTCCGCAGGTGAAAAACAGCTTATTTGGGTCGTTTTCGTCAAGGGCTATTGCAAGGGGATAGGTCTGTGCAGGGTCGTCTGCGGTAACTTTGTCTGCCAGATACACCCAAGTTTGTTTATCAAAGTCATAGCGATAAACGCCACCGATGTCGGTGCGTATATAAAGCGTTTTGCTGTCGGTGGGGTGGAAAGTGATACCTGTCACAAAGCCGCCTCCGCCTATTTTCAGATTGCCATATTCGTATTTGACAGGTGAAAGAATTTTCATATATTTCTCCGTTACCATTCGATAGTAGAAACGTCAACAGGGTCTTTGTTTATCTCAACTTTGTCTACCTTGCTGTTTTTGACGGTTATAACTCTGTCAGCCATTGGTGCGATAGCGGAGTTGTGGGTGATGACTATAACTGTCACACCGTCATTTCGGCAGGTATCCTGCAAAAGTCTGAGGATATTTTTACCTGTGTTGTAATCAAGCGCTCCTGTCGGTTCGTCGCAAAGAAGAAGCTTAGGATTTTTCGCCAATGCTCGTGCGATAGAAACACGCTGCTGCTCGCCGCCTGAAAGTTGTGAGGGGAAGTTGTTCATTCTGTCATCAAGTCCCACTTTTTTCAGCACCTCTTCAGGCTGTGAGGCATGTGCGCATATCTGTGTGGCAAGCTCAACGTTTTCCTTAGCAGTAAGATTATTCACAAGGTTATAGAACTGAAAAACAAAGCCTATGTCATATCTGCGGTATGTTGTGAGCTGCTTTTTATTAAAAGTGGCAATGTCCTTGCCGTCAACAAGGATCTTGCCCTCATCGCAGGTATCCATGCCGCCGAGCATATTAAGTATAGTAGTTTTTCCTGCACCGCTTGCGCCTACTATAACAGCAAATTCGCCTTTTTCTATCTCAAATGAAACACCGTCTGCGGCATTTATGGTTATCTCGCCCATTTTGTATCTTTTATAAACGTTCTCGAATTTTACAAAGCTCATAGTCTGCACCCCCATATTGTCTTTACGTTATTGTATCACAATAATATGAACATTTCAAGGGCTTTTGCTACTTGAAATGGTGGAAGTGATATGTTATAATTGTATCTGAAATAGGCGTGAGCCTCACATTTTGACAAGGAGAGATATAAATGGAATTTCAGAAGCTTATTGAAAGCAGAAGAAGCATAAGAAAATATGACGGCAGTAAAAAGGTAACAAAAGAGCAGATAGAAACGCTCATAGCTGCCGCAACAGAAGCACCTTCGTGGAAAAACTCTGAAACTGCAAGGTATTACTGCGTTCTCAGCGACGAAATGACAAAGAGGGTAAGAGAGGAGTGCTTGCCTGGATTTAACAGAGAAAGGTCTGAAAATGCGGCGCTTCTTGTAACGACTTTCGTACATACAAGGGCAGGTTTTGACAAAGAGGGTGATCCTGATAACGAAGTTGGCAACGGCTGGGGCTTTTACGACCTTGGTCTGCACAATGAGATACTGCTTCTCAAAGCGGCTGAGCTTGGCTTAGGCTCGCTTGTAATGGGCATCAGGGACGGAGAAAAGCTCCGTGAGGTGCTTGAAATACCTGAAAGCGAGATCGTAGTATCGGTTATAGCCGTTGGCTATCCTGCAGAAGCCCCTGCTAGACCTAAAAGGAGAGCTGTTGAGGATATTGCAAAGTTCTTTTAATATGGTCGTTATGCAGTTTTTAGCTTGTATTTGTGATATTGACCTTCCTGCGCTTTAGTTTGGTCGTCAGACCTTTCTTACAGCATGGGGAGGTCTTTTTATGCATAAAAATAAGGCGTTAGAACAAAATCTAACGCCTTACTGATATTCTTTTGAACACGAAGTCTTATCGTTATTCACATTACAAGACTTGTAAAGTGGCTTAAAACCTTACTTCATAGCCTCTTCAACTGCAACTGCTGTTGACACATGATGGAAATGATTTTCTTAGGTATTTCAATTGGCTTATTCTGATAATTCTGAAATACCTTTAATAAAAATATTGATATTATTGCCGTCCCAAACTATCCTATCAACTATCTCTTTAACAAACCCTCTTTTTTCTACAATAGTTAATTTGTCAAAATTTTCTTTAAGATATGCCATAGCATCTGTTAAGCTGTTTAACCTATCATTCATCTTTGCTTGAATAATATTGGTATCTTGCAACTCGTCAATTCTTTTTTGAGTTATTTTATTTTGATTTAACAACTCATTTATTTTCTGATTGTAAACTTCAACCACTTGTTCTGGCGTATTATTTTCAATAGATAGAGCCACGATATTCATAAATTTATTCACCGTGTTCTTATTAGTTTCTATTTGCTTTTTTAAACGTCCAATTTGTTTTTGCAAATCATTATCAATATTTGTAATTTGTTCTTTTAGATTTTGAATTTGTGAATCAACAACTCCATCTTTTATATCGAAAGAAAATAACTCGTTCAAGACTATTTTATCCAATTCGTCTGCATTGATGTTAGAATTATTGCACTCAGTTATTTTTTTATCCATTTTGTTTTCACAAATATAAAAGGTATTTCCCGATGGATATTTTTTTGGTCGCATATAAGCTCCGCATGAACAGAACAGTATGCCCGATAAAAGTGAAGTATTGCTAGTGGAACGTCTTTCGTTTGCCTTTCCACCGAAACCATCTTTTGAATTTGCCTTTAATTGTTGCTGAATAGCCACCCATTCTTTGCCTGTCAAAATTCCTTGGTGTTCTGATATAGTAATAATCCATCGATCATATGATTGCATTTCTCTTTTTTGTCCTGAAAACCTATTATACGGATAAATGCCTTTTTTGCCATTACAATCGTCAAGTGTAAAACAAACATTACAGCCCAACTCAGTGAAATAATTTAGGCTATCAATATCCGCAATGCAGTAGATTGGATTGGTTAAAATGCGTTTTACATTAGATTTATGCCAATAGTTATTTTTTTGAGTTTTATAACCATTCACAAACAAATATGTTTCTACTCCGTTAATACTACCAAGCTGTTTGTATTTGCTAAAAATTATATTTACCAAATCTATTTGACTTTCATCAATAATAAGTTCAAAATGTGTCCTTTTACCATTTGTAACTTCGATGGATTTATAGCCTAATGGTGTCGTTCCTCCGAGCCAATGACCCTCTTTCGCTAAAAGATACATATTATCTTTAATACGCTCTGCTATAGTTTCTCTTTCTAACTGTGCAAAAACCGCAGCTATGTTCATCATTGCACGTCCCATAGAGTTACCTGTATCAAAATGTTCTTTTACACATACAAATGATGTATTCTTTTTATTTAGTTTTTCAATTAAAGAAGCAAAGTCGCCTACATTACGGCTAATTCTGTCTAATCTATACACAACTATTAAATCAAATGGTATGACATTTTCTATTTCCATCATTTTTTTAAATTGTGGTCGGTCAAGATTTTTACCGCTAAAGCCTTCATCTTCAAACACTTGTATAAAATGTTCTTCACCATTATAATTTGTAGCGATATAATCTCGACACATTTCAATTTGATTTCCAATACTTTCGCCTTTGCCTGTAAATTTTGATTTTCTTGAATATATTGCTATTCTCATTTATATGTCTCCTTTTTGTAGATAGTCTTTTATTATAGCATATTTTCTGAAAAAAGTCAATAAATATAAAGGTGTCCGACAATGGCAAATATTGTCGGACACCTTTATATTTATGCTATTCTTTTTATTGTATCAATAATGACAGATGAATAATAACTATTGAATTTATCCATGTTGTTCGGATTATGTATAATGATATTTATTGGTATTTTCTTTTTGCCCTTTGTTACCAGAGCTGTTTTGCTTTTTTTCATTTTTTACTCACAATCTTACTTTCCACTGCTACCAAGGCGACCTGTACCCCTTTCTGACGGAATGGTTTTAAGCTCCTTGTATGTATATTCTTCTATCTCAACTTCTGGAACAGGAAGTACAAGAGCCTGACAAATGGCTTTTTCATATGGATATAAAATGTAATTAGCTTCTCCATATGGAAGCAACAAAATACTAGCAAAATCGCTAAAGGTAGTAATAAACTCTTTCTTGCAAATAACTATCGGTACATCATTTGTATTAGTAATTGGAACACCCCACTCGCCACGATAGCCACTGTCAATTATTCCACACCTCTGTGCCATGCCCTTAGTGCCTGTTGAACTTCTCTCGTGCAATACGAAACAGTAATCTGTATCACAAGCTGAAGCTATGCCTGTCGGTATTATAACCGTAGTATGTGGTTTTATTATTATGTAATCTTCGTCAAAACAAGGATAAACGTCATAGCCTGCATCTTCTAGTCTTTTGGTTGGAATGATTGCATTTGGTTTTGTCTTTGCAAATTTTACTGTTGTTATCATTTTTATCTCCTTTACTTTTCTTTTGCTTTATGTTATAATTAATAGAGTCATTAGTCGCCACCATTCAGAAACATAATATTGAACACATTATAATTTCTATGGTGGCTAATGACTTGTCAAAGGGTTTTGCTTATATGTAAACCCTTTTATTTTTGTATGGTTAATCGCACCACAATACTACTTTGTTTTGCTTTAGGCTTTCCTGTACATCAATAACCCTTTGATTGCTTGACCCTCGCCATTTTAATGTTATGTCACGTTTGTCATCTTCGTATTGACCATCAACGACTACATCAAGATAGTCCATAATGGGTAAGTCTTTAATTTCTTCCCACTTATAACCTGTGTAAAGCCATTGTGTTTTGGTAGGACAAAGTGTTGTTATCATATTAGATATGTTTGTTACATATGCACGATTTTCAGGGCAAAGTGGCTCTCCACCAAGAAATGACACACGCTGTATGAAAGGTTGTTTAACGGCTTTTATGAGAGTATCGTATTCATGTAAATCAAACTCCTTGCCACCATTAAAGTCCCAAGTATTTGGATTAAAGCAATTAAAACAATGAAAATGGCAGCCTTGCACAAACAAAGCGACCCCAATGCCTTCTCCATTGCTAATATCCATTTGCCTTATACTAGCATATCTCATTGTTTATTCTCCTATATTATGGTTATCAAGGTGAACATACCTCTGTTTAATTTCTTGAGTTCTGCCTTGATTCCAAAAATTGCTACCAATATCCTTTTTTACCCTCGGTTTCCCGATATTTATGAGGGGAGTAGACTATACAATTTAACAATATTATTATTCGTTTTATTATAAACAATTTAATATTATTAATAGGTATTATAGTCGTTGAACGTTCTCCATCACCATTATGTGCTAAGGAGCTTCGATGCGTTTGAGTGACTTGCACACTCGATTGTCCCTACCCTAATTACTTTTTATGGTTTCTATCCTGTCGGACTATTGAATTTTAAATTCGTACCACCGTCACGTTTATCGTTTCCAATTCCGTTGTGGTGAATTAGGATTATGGGGAGTTCTCCGCAGTTTAACCTATTTAACGTGGACTATATTGTTAAGTCAATCCACAAGTGCGTCTAGCAACATTCATTTTATTTGTATCTCTATTGCCACAATTAGGACACTCCCAAATTAGCTTATTATTGTTATCAATGATTTTGATTTCTCCGTCATATCCGCACACTTGGCAATAATCGCTTTTTGTATTAAGTTCGGCATACATAATATTGTCATAAATAAACTTAATTACTTCAAGAATAGCAGGAATATTATTTTGCAAATCAGCACATTCTACATAACTGATCGCACCGCCTAGACTTAGTGATTGGAATTTGCTTTCAATAGCCAATTTCTTAAATGGGTTGATTTTTTCAAAAACAGGAACGTGATAAGAATTTGTTATATAATCTTTATCTGTAATACCCTCAATAATACCAAAACGTTTTTTTAGACATTTTGCAAATTTGTATGTTGTGGATTCTATTGGGCTGCCATATAATGAATACCCAATATTTTCTGCACTTTTCCATTGTTCACATTTCCTATTAAGTCTTTCCATTACTTCGAGACCAAACTTTTCACCTATACTGCTGTCTGTATGACTATGACCTGTCATATATTTTACACATTCATAAAGACCTGCATAACCAAGTGAAATAGATGAATAACCACCATAAAGATATTTGTCTATTTTTTCGCCTTTCTTTAGTCTAGTAAACGCACCGTCTTGCCACAGAATTGGTGCAACATCTGATAAAGTTCCTTTGAGTCTTTCATGCCTGCAACGTAAAGCCTTGTGACACAATTCTGTTCTTTCTTCAAATAACTGCCAAAATTTGTTTATATCTCTATTTGATGATAGAGCAACGTCAACAAGGTTTATCGTAACAACGCCCTGATTAAATCTACCATAGAATTTGTAATTATCATTTTCATCTTTGTATGGAGCTAAAAAGCTTCTGCACCCCATTGATGGGAAACAATTACCCTCTTTTAGTTCCTTCATTTTCTTTTCACTTATGTAATCTGGCACTAATCTTTTAGCAGTACACTTTGCGGCTTTAACAGTAATGTCCCAATATTTTGAGCCCTCTCTTATGTTGTCCTCTTCAAGAACGTAAATAAGTTTAGGAAAAGCAGGTGTAACATAAACACCATTTTCATTTTTCAAGCCAAGAATACGTTGCTTAATAAATTCCTTAGTTAAAGCTGCCAATTCTTCTTTATATTCATTTGTTTCACCGAGGTACATGAATACAGTTAAAAATGGTGTTTGTCCATTAGTGGTTGACATACTGTTAATTTGATAATTAAAAGTTTGAACACTATCTTCAATTTCTTTTTTTGTATCAAGTCTTGCAAATTCTACAGATTTATCATAGTCTAGTCCACGATCTTTATATTTATTTAGATGATAAATATAACTATCTCTAACGAAAGGGGCTAAATGTGCAAGTGTAATACTTGTACCACCATATTGAGAACTTGCTACGGCAGTAATAATCTGTGTTGCAATCGTAGTTGCCGTAATAAGTCTATGTGGCTTTTCAATTTTCACCTTATTAATCATTGTACCATTCTGCAACATATCTTCAAGATTTACAAGACAACAATTACTTATATGTTCTGCGAAATAGTCCATATCATGGAAATGGATAATGCCTTGCTTATGTGCTTCAACTACATCTGATGGCAATAGAAATCTTTGTGAAATATCCGTACTTGTAATTCCTGCAAGGTAATCTCTTTGTGTTGTGGCGAGTGTTGCATTTTTATTTGAATTTTCGTTATTCCAATAATCATTTACACCATCAATTAATTCAAGAATACTTTTATCAGTTGTATTGCTTTGTCTTACAAGGCTACGTTTATATCTATATGTAATATAGGCTTTCGCTACATTTCTGTCATAATCCATAAGCGTTGTTTCAACTATATCCTGAATATCTTCTACTGAAATTTCTGCCATGTCTTCAAGCTTTCTGCACACATCACAACATATATCGCTTGCAAGTTCGGCATTTATATCCAATGTATCAGGATAAACTTCATTATACGCTTTCAAAATTGCCTTACCGATCTTTGCTCTTTCAAACTTTACTTTAGTTCCATCTCTTTTAATTACTATTTTGCACATTTTATTGCTCCTTATCATCGTTTACAATAAACTCTATTCTTTGTTCGTTTTCTGTATTCTCTATATTCTCTGGCTTTAAGTCTAATTCTATTTCTGTACCCATATCAGTTTTCATAATCATGTTAATTGCCTTGTCAATATCATTCCAATTCCTACAACGATATCTTTTGTGTAGCATATGAATACTGCTTTCATATGACTCAAACCCAAGTCTATTCCATGGATAATCAAATAAAATTTTATGATAATATCCACCAACTAAATTGTCTACGCAATCATCAATTAGAATGTCAATATCCCCACCGAGCATTTGCTTGTTCTTTATGACTATTAGGCTATCATACATATTTAAAAATGGAAGTTGTTCTTGTAACCAAGCTGCCTTACTAGAAATATTCTGTGGGGCTGTAGCTGTTACTATGTAAATTTCACAACCTAAATCATGGTATTTCTTCAATGTAGCAACACAATTTTCAAGCACTTTTATGTTGTCCCATACCCTCTTATCCGTGAAATAGTCACAGAATTTGTCTTGAGATACATTTTTAAAGAACTGTCTCATATTATAGGCGGTTATATTGGCAATAGACAAATTGTCATTATAGTCCTTATTATAAACATCAATAATACTCTCTGCTAGATTATTGATAACATTGTCACAATCCACACCGATTCGCCAAGGTCTAGGTCTTTTCAGATTTGCTTTCAGTTCCATTGGCATTTTCCTCTTTATCATTCTCGTCTAATTCATCCAGCATTTCGGTTACTGTTCTATAGGCTATTAGAAAACCAAGTACAAGTCCAACCAAAGCACCAATAATAAAATTAGCCATTTTTATCATGTTCCTTTCTGTATTTTTCGTATTCATTTCTAATTTGCTCCAAAGTACAAATTTTATACGGTATATGTCTGTTGTCACAATATTTAATCTCCGCACAGCAACCTTTGGAGCATTGCCAATCATTTGAACAAATAATCATTTCATCTGCAAGTTCTTCAAGTAACAATAGAGTCATGTTCAACCCTTGCTCATAAGTGGTACAATCGTAAAGGCTACCAAACATTGCAATGGGATTAAGATATAAATTCTCAGGGTGCATTATAGTCAACAACCTTTGGCACTCATTTATTTTACTTAAATTTTCTTGTTCACCACCATATGGGTGAGATAAGTAAACAATGCTATTATAATGTTCTTTGTTAATTATGTTCGGTTTCGGTATCATTATCTCCCTCCTGCTTGGCTATAATTCTTTTCACATAATTTTTTAGATTTTCATAAGCTGTGTTGATATTTTCATCATTGTTGACAACGTAATCAACAGATGATTTGCAGTTTTTAAATTCTATCTTGTCTTGCTCAAAACGTTTCCTAGCTTCTTTAAATGCTTTGTCAATATTCTTATACATTTTATAATAACGTCTAAATAGGCGATCATGCCGAGTAATCGGCAGGCAATCTATAAAGATAGAATAAATCTTTCTATTCCCCCTGTACTTTTTACGGAGTTCATTAAGCCCTGTTTGGTCTACAACATAAAGATCATATGTATCATCGTCAATTTGACTTGCCGTTACTCCATAATGATTATCAAGATAATAGTTATAAGCCACGATATCATTAAGTGCCTTAAATTCCTTTTCTGAAACAAATGTATGACCTACTTCACCCTCGTATCTCGGAGAACGAGTTGTGTAAGAGGGTATCTGCTTCATATTAAATTCTTTTTCAAGCATTTGTACAAGTGTTGATTTGCCGCTTGCCGAAGCTCCAAGTATACAAAATAGTGGTTTATTCATTTTTATTCTCCTTTAAATAGCATGGAAACATTTCTTTACACTCTCCAACGTACTTGCACATAGGAACGAGAAAATCTTTCCAAATATTATCAAGTTCAATAATTTTATTGCTCATTTCTTTTATAACTTTTCTTGTTTCTTTGGCAGCCTGATTACACAATCTCTTATTGGCAATGTTCATGAGTTCTTCGCCATTAAAGTCCCATATCATATTGACAGGTGTGTCCTGTGGAGCTTTAGTCCTATCATAATCAGATTGCCTATCGTTTCTCTGAGATTTAACGTAAGGTTGTGCGTGAATGTGTCTCACAAGATGTACTGCTACCCAATTAGGAATATCTTCAAACAGTACCGAAAATCTTAATCTGCGTATCGGTGAATGTCTTGCTTTTAATATTTTATATTTCCACTCGTCTGTCGGTGGTGTTTTAGCCTTTAGCCCTACTGTCACCAAGGCTCTTTGCTTTACTGCAATCCAATCTTCAGTAGTTGGATATTCAAGTATTGTTACTTTCATTGTCTTTCCTCTACTTCATAATAAATTTTGCAAACATTTTTTCTGCGTTCTTTTCATGTTCTGTTGGCACAAACATTATTACCTCGTTTTCAAGGTCAAGTGCGAATATGCCCACTATACTACTTGCATTTACGCAATAATGACTCTGCTTTAGGTCTATGTTATAGTCAACCATATTCGCAAGTCTGATAAACTGCTGTACTTCTTTTACTGTAGTAAATCTTATTTTATATGCTGTATACTCCGTTACCATTTTCATCTGTCCTTTCTCACTTGTTTAATTTGTTGCCATAGCAATCATATAAGCTCTTTGTACGATTGCTTTATTTCTAGCTTTTGTTATCTTCTGTCTTTCTTTAGCTCGAATGAGTTCGTCCTCACTCATAAAATATGTATCTAGTTCTCTACACTCTGACTTGTAGCGTTTTAGCTGCCTGTTTTCCTCCTCTCTAGCTAAACGCTTTCTTTTTCCTGCTTTTTTATCGTATGCCAATTTTTAAATTCACCTCTTTTCTAATTAATTTTCTGAATTGATACAATATTACCAGAATAATTACTATAAGTACCAATGTTGCCACTGCTCATAACATCAGGGTCAAGTGCATATGTATCAACTATAAATTCAACCACGTTCTTAAAGCCATTGCCTGTATCTCGATACTGATTATTATAGTCGGTATGAATATTAGCTTTACAATCAGCTAAAACAGCGGTGAATGAATTACCCATGTCAGTTGTAATTAGATAGCGTGTACCTATTTCTGTACCGTAATAACTCCCCAAAGCAATACAAACATCGTCACCTTGTCTGCGTATTCCCTGACTATCCGTCCAACAATTTAGCTGTAACTGATATTGCAGAGAATTAATGTCCGTAATACAGGCATAATCCATATAGCCGTGAAATGAAGTATCACCTGCTGGGATATTATAAGAAATAAGTTCTATTTCTGGTTCTGGCTCTGCTTCAGACTTAGTAACTATCGTTGTAGTTTCGGTTACTTTATGGCTATACGGCTTTGTAGCTCTTATTTCTTTAGTGGTTGTGGCAGATTTAGTATTTGTTTTTACTGTATTTTTTTTATTTTCTACCGATCTAGGTTTTGTATTTTTAGTTATAGTGCTTGTGGTAGTGGTAATTGTATTAGCTGTTGAATTTTCGGCTTTATTTCTTTCAAAATTGTGCCTGTAGTTTTCGTTAATACCAATAACTTTTACAACTCCAAAACCGATAACTATTACGCAAACAGCAACTATAAGCTGTATTATTTGTTTTGCCATCTCGTCTTTCTTTTTATTCATATGTATTTATTCCTCATCGTCACAATAGCAATATTTGTTATAATAATCTTCTCCGTTCATTTTTTCACAAGGGATATCGTTGTATTCACACAAATCGTCAACGTCCATATTATGATTTGACAAATATTCAATAGCCTTTTCTTTAGCACATTCGCTACAAAGTTCTTCCGAGTCATTGTCGATAATATAAAGCATATCAGCCTCAGTTCCACATTTGTCACATATTAAAACACGATAATCTCGACCCATGTAACAATGACGGCAGGGAAGTCCGAGAGCCGTACAACCCACACAATCATTTCGTATCTCACTTGCCATGTTTTTACTCACTCCTTTACTTCCTTAAATCTGGCGTAAAAGCTGTCATTAATATCGTAAACATTGTCATATGTATTACAACTTTTTCTGCCATGACCGTCTATTAGTCTGCCATTTTTTACTTCGTATACTTTTCCTTCTTGAAAGTTATGGGTGTCAAAGCAAGCCACCCATGTGCATTTCAAGAGAGTATTCCAAGTGATGTTTAGTATTTTGTTTCCTTTCTAGTTTTAGTATCGACCTCAAACAGTTTTCCAAATATGTAATAAAGTACATCGACCACAATAGAGTTGCCTGCCTGTTTATAAAGTTGGCTGTCAGAACTAAAAGCTTGTGATCTATCGAATTGTTCATCAGTAAATCCCATAAGCCTATAACATTCTTTAGGAGTTAATTTACGAACTCTAAAGCTTTTGGCTTTGGGTTCAATTACAGCTTGGCTACAACTTGTAGTCAACGTTTGTGCACAACCCTTTCCGACCCTACCTCTTCTTGTCTTAGAATTAGGTTGCTCCAAATTTACACTATCACCTTCATAGATTTCTGCATAGCCTTTCTTAGTTGTTTCTTTCACATAGGCTATTGGCTCTGCTATTTTAGGTTCAGTATTGCCACCCTGCATTGTAGTCAATGTTGGGCTTATTCCCTCTTTTGAATAAACTCTATTTGATGTTTCATATGGATAATAATTTAAGTCTCCAACTTTAACGCAACAATTAGTTTCTAAAATTTGTTTAGGCTGTTTATAATCTGTTGCAACTAAAGTACCCATAATAGAATTTTCAGAATACACTACATCACGTTGTCCTATGGTTCTAAAACTAGGTTTAGTAGTTCCAATAATATTCTTAGTCAATGTTTTGTCAGTAATGATAAGTCTATTTTGTATATCTTCACTTAAATAATACTTTTCGTCTACATTATCTTCAAGTACATCTTTAAGTCTGACTCCGTTATCAAAAGGCTGCGGAAATTTAAATTTGCCATCATCAATATCTTTGCGAATACTTATTGCGAAGACTCTTTCTCTATTCTGAGGTACACCATAATCCTTAGCATTTAAAACTTTCCAATATGTATTGTAGCCAAGTTCATTAAGGACATCAAGCAAGTCATTAAAATCAGACATAAATTTTTTACTAACTAAATTTTTAACATTTTCAAACATTACATACTTAGGAGCGTTATTAGAATCTACTGCCTGTTTAAGTAACTTGATATTGTCCCAAAGTAAAGAACTTCTTGTATTACTGCCCAATTTAAACCCTTTCATCTTGCCAGCGTTAGAAATATCCTGACAACAAAATGAGATTGTCCAAAAATCAGCATATTCAAGTTTGTCTATTTTACTAATGTCACCTAAATTCCTAGAAAGTTTATTAGCAAGCCAATATTTTTCAAGCTCTTTTGATTTACTATTTACAAATCTATACCAATTATATGGCTTGTTTTTCTGAAAGTCATATCCAAGGTTGATTTCTGTAAGCTGCCTAGCCATTTCTTCTCTTGTAGGGTATTCAGTGTATGTATTTATTAGTTCTTCCGTAAGTCCACAATGAATAGAAGCATAAGCTAAAACTGCATTATGGTCTATATCTGAGGTGTGTTTAATTTCACAAGGTATTCCAAGCCTTTCTAATGCTGAAACTTGTGCGCCTATGCCACTAAATAATTCGTTTACTGTTATTTTTTCCGCTTTCACTATTTGTAAATCCTCCAATTTGTTCTTTATTGGAAGATAATTGCAATTATCATATTTACTCAGGTAGCTAATCTGAGCGTTCCGTTTTGTTTTATCTCTTATTTTCTTAATAAAATGTTGGTTTTATATTTTAGTTGCTTTCAACTTTTTCACGATCCAGCTAATGCTTTTACTAATGCTTTTGATTTTTCAATCCTATTTTTCATATCAATAGCAAACCTACTATTAGAACACTTAAATTTCAAAGGATATACTCCGTTATATTCTGCAAGATGTTCCAATGTAATTCTATGCTTGTTTTTCAATTCAGTATATGTTTCGTGGGTACACGTTACTTGGTCTAGTTTCACAAGTTCATCACAGCAAGGACAACGTGTTATAAGAATTGGCACTTTATAAGGAGGGCATTTTCCAAACTCATATCTGTAACAAGGCTCGCCCATTGAAACTCGAAACATTTCTTCTTCTGAGTGACCGATTTCACCTTTTTCATACAATTCTTTGGTTTCTTTTTCTTCAAAATAAAACTCAGAATTGCAAGCTTTACATTTCCCTTTAAATAGTGTTATACCCTCAATAAAATTTTCACCCAATTTGGTTACAAACATTTGTTACCTCCGTTTTTCGTCAATTGACTCCTATTACAATTATACAAACTCTGCATTATCAGGTAAGCTATCTCGAAATTCTTTAGGTACTTCACCATTGTGCCATAAATTATTTGTTACGATAATTTCACCTGTATGTAATTTGATTTTAATTCCTCTGCCACCATATCCCCTAAAAGGACTATCACTCATTGGGTGATCTTTGTCTAAGTAATAACAAATGCCATTAATAATAACGTGTTCGTCCTTTTCTTTTATAATTTCAAGCCAGAACTTTTTATGGAAACATTCACTATTATCACAGACTTTCTCATATGGCTCTGCATGGCAGACTTTGTGAAACACTCGACCGCAGATTTCACATTTTATATTTTGAATATTACAATCCATTTTGTTTGTCTCCCAACTTTTACATCAACCACTTTCTATATTTCTTATCTTGTTTACGTTTACTCTTCCTTATTCGATTGTATATATAGTTCTCATAATACTCAAACTGCATAGCCTTTGCATAGCAATATAGCCATGTTGCAAAAAAGGTTGAAATCACTATTATACTTACTATAGTTTTGACATGATGTAAGCCGTATTCGTCATAGCAATGTGCTATAATTGGCGTTGTCAGAACAAAAGCACAGAAAGAGGCAATACTAACAATCGCTAATATTGTCATTCGTGTTTTGCACCATTGTTTAGAATACTTTACTACTTTAATCTCTTTCATCAATGTTTCCTCATTAATCTCTTTGCTTCTAACAGGGCAATCTGAGCGTTCAAAAGTTCAACTCTTTGTTCCAAAGATGAAATGTATTTCTGTAAATAATTAATTCTGCCCAAACAATGCTCATAATCTGCATTAATAAGAGTTTCCCAACTTATACAGTTTGAAGAACAAGACTCCGCTTTATCATCATAATGTTTTGGCAAATCAATAGCATCGTCAGGGATTGGTCTACCATTCTTTACTGCTTCTTCAATAGCCTTGTAACACGCCATTTTCCACACACCTTTCTTACCAAGTTTTTATAGTGATAGTTTTGTTCCATCACTTTCATCTCCGTAAACATATGTTGAATTATTCAATAGTACAACTTTCTTAATTTTCTTATTCATTTTCTTAATCTTTTTATTCAATTTCAAATAATTTTTATTCAATTTTTCAATTTCTAATTTAAGTTTTTCTATTTCAAAACCGTTATTTTGTACTCTCCATAATTTAACAATTTTGTCTCTAGATTTATTCATTTAATTATTTCCTTCCTGTAGTTCTCTTGTTATAACGAATTTCTCTATAACAAAAAGGTCAAATCCGTTTCTTACGAACTGTTTTGTAAGATCATGTTTTACTCCATTACCCAAATATGTATAGATATAACTCATTTGCTCCATCGTGAAATTAGTTCCACAAATTTTATTGAAAGCATTAGTATTGTCTTGCCAATATGTTATAAGCCTTTTGTCTCGTGAATATCTTAACGCACAAGAGCAATCTCGACTTAGCCATTCACAAAGTTTTACTTTAAAATCTTCATCTGTTTCCACATCATCAAGCTGAATATAGACATTGAATTTTGGAATAAGAACGACCTCGTTATTTCGATTAATAAAGCTATTTGGGAAAACTTGCAATGCAAGTTTTATACTTTCCAGAAGTTTCATTCTGTCTCCTTTCAGTCAATTCCAATTCTTTCTTTGTATTCGTCAAGTGTAATTTTGCCCATTTTATAATCTAAAAGTGATATAAATTCTTCTGTAGAAGTATAAAAGGGGAAATTACAGTTGTGAAGTTCTTTTCTTATCTTTTCTATCGCCTGTTCAGACGAATATGCTGCTTGCTCTCGTTGACACAAATTTCTGAGATAAGAAATTCCATGTGCTGATATTGATTTATTAGGAATATTAGTTGCTCTTTCGTAAGAGCGTTAAGAATTTTCTTTGAAATCATTTATGTTCTTTAACCCCATTTCAAGATATTTCAAGATACAGTTCCTTTCAAATAAACTAAATTAGCTATGAATATCTAAAATTGTAGCAAACATACCTTTACTTTTCTTTTTTATTTCAGTAAGCTTTCTGTCAAAATCTTCGTCTTTTATAAATGCGTGTCCGTTCCAAGTTTCACGAGCAATAACATTTTCATCAAAGTCAATACAAACAAAGCAATCTATCTCGTCAAAATTAAGTAATCTGTCTATCTCTGCTATGTCTACATATCGTGCCAAGGGATAGCAATCGTCAATCTTTAATTTCAGTTTATTGGCATATCTACCTCCAATTTCCCACCAATCATATGTAAATATTGGAAAGGAAATTATCTCGCCAGTTTCATCACATTCTAAGTTTTCTTCATCATAAGGTTTTAAAATTTCAGAAATTCTATTTTCTGAAGGCATTTCTCTGGTGATTAAAAGTAAACAATAGTGCATACCTTTTTATCCTTTCTTTAATAGTTTGTAATCAAGACCTCTATATCTTTTGTCTTGTCTTTTTTCTGGTAATTACAGTTTCCGTAAGTGGTGTTTAGATAATGGATTTTATAATCATGATTTTCTGCCCAATTCTTTAATGTCGGGTTTGTTTTTAGATTATTCGATAATGCCCATTTCACATTTGAAACCGCAAGCATATCTCTCAAATCTTCCTCGTCGGTATTAGTCCATCCACCATTTTCATTATAGGTTGCCGTGGAATTAAAGTACGGAGGATCACAATACAGAAAATCATTTTCGCCAAACGCTACGCCGATGAACTCACGAAAATCAGCATTGGTAAACTTGCAGTCTTTATTGCTGATTGTTTCCGAAAACTCTACAAACCTTTCTCTTAATGTAGGGTTAAAGCTACTTCTGTCTTTCCCAAACGGCATGTTAAATTCGCCTTTTGAATTAAAACGAATTTGGTTGTTAAAGGCGTAACAAATTAGCACATATAAAATAACGGGCTGTTTAAATTCCGATTCATTAAACTGGTTGCGGAGTTTCAAATACCCTTCGCTGTTAATCTTTGACAAATCATATTGCTCAACTATCTTATCTATTTCACTAAGAATTTTGTCGGTCTTATTTCTATGTATGTATTCAAGTATTTGCACTACAGGTAAATTCAAATCATTATAAATAACCTCTTTCGCAGAAACATTAATTCCAACATTAAACCCACCGCCAAACAAATCAACGAAAGTGTCAATATTTTTCGGGAACAATGGTAATATCTGTGGTAGAAGCTTGTATTTGCCACCTACATAATTAAGTGGCGATTTTATATATTCTTGCTTTATCAGTATCATCTCCTAAATAAAATTTCTCTTTTATTCAGATTTTAAGTGTCTAAAAGTGCGTATTTACGCTGTTTTAGGATATGCTAAAGTAGTGTATTATCGTTAATTTGCATTTTTTAAATTAATTGCTTTATGTTTTCTTTTTGCCTTTCCGTATAATAGATATGTCCTTTGTTCCAACTACTGTTATACTCTCCATTTTGATTAAATCTAATTAATCAATTAAACGAAAACAATGTAGAACATATAAGTAGTTGTTCGCATAAGTCACTAGAATATGTAGTCTTATTTAAATTACATTGTTCCTCTTATGTTTCGCATTTTATAACCCAAGATGGGTGTTCTTCATGAATTATTCGTCTGGCTAAATCCCATTCTTCTGAGTTATATTGGAATGTAAGCCATAGCTGAAATAAGAGTCTACCAGAACGCTTATACCAATACGACTCTTTCCAATACTGAAAAGCCTTATAAATTCTATCATTTAAATTATCATAATAGCAATTACCAGTATTAAACATATCGGCTAAACTACGTTCTGAGATTTTTGATATTATGTATTCTTCATTTGTCATGAATCATCTCTCTTTATGAACAAATAATCAGTTGAAATATCATCTATTACATTTTTAGCTGTCTCTTTAAACCATACACTCAAATCTCTTTTAGTCATTCGTAATCCTCCTCAATCTTTTCCATCATCTCAGGATTGTCATAAACGTTTCCAACAATCTCAAGTTCACGTCCGTACACATTATCAAAATCTATCGTAAACGTAGAAAATGTTATAATAAATTTTGCAATATCACTGTCCCATTGAACTACGCCACGCTCATCTTCATAATCTATGTAATCGAATATAATAATATCGCCCTCAAAAATCTTCCTGTCGTTCATGTCGGTAAGACCTGTATACTGACCGATTGTCTCAGGGTCAACCGAATATGTTATCGGGATTGTGTCAACAAACTGCTTGTCATTGAAATCATCGATCACCAGATTATCGTAAATAATATGTTCAAAATTAACACCCTTGTCCTTGAAGTATGGGCGTTTCCTGAGAACGTAATAGCCACATACCCATTCGCCATTGTCGGTGCGTTTTCCTCTAAAAAGTATTTTACGCATTGCCATCACCCTCTTCATTCATATACTCTTTAAAGATTTCATCCGTGAATCTTATCTCGTAAGGAAAAACTGTTGTTATCGACCCATCAATGTCCTCTACGAGACCTTCGGTTTGACCATTTCGACCTATGCCCCACATATGAAATAGCATCTTTTCACCATTCACAAGACACCATCTTAGTGGGAAATTAACGTTAAGTTGCATATCTCTCATTCTTCAAACTCCTCCATTCTAGCTCCGCTAATTATGTCTCTATTATTCATTTCTCTCCAACGAATTGTAGATTTTGGTATTCTAAAGCGTTCACTACATTCTGATAATGTCATAGTCTCGTTATTGATAGTAATATAATGATTTGTAGATTTGTTATTTGCCTGTGTTTTCATAGTAACCCATCTACAGTTGTCAGGAAAATAATTTCCGTTGACATCTATCCTATCAAGGGTGAGAGTATCAGAGTATCCATTGTTTTCTGCCCAATTTTTAAAATTATAGAAGCTTTGCCATTCGTCACATACAGATATCCCTCTCCCACCATATGAGTGATAATAAGGGTGTTTCGCTCTTGTACACCTTTCCCTCATGCCGTCCCAGATTTTATAAAGACGTGTTTTTGTAGCGTGGTGAGTTGTTATTCCGTTTTTTATAATTGAATATCCTTTACATTTTGATTTTTTCCCATAGCAGGAAGACACTGTACTTTTCGCTACTCCTAAAAATTTGCAAGCATCTTTTTCAGAATTAAAAGTAATGTTTTCTTCACCTTTGATAAGTGTATAACTTGTTGTACTATGTATCATTACTTTTCCTCTTTTCAAATATCGCATTTTGCCCCACAGTTAGGGCAGTATGGCGTTGCATCGCATTCATCATGCCCGTACCAACCGCAGACCGAACACACAGGCACTCTTACTGTAATATGTTTCTTCATAATCATGATTTTCTTGTTGACATTTGTATTGTCTACGACAGTACAATCATGACCATTAGTGTACTCTTCTTTTATGCCAAGTTTGTTAGTTGGTGCAAGTTTTGTGCGTTCGTGAAATATCCACTTTCCGTGCTTCACCTCCTGCACGTCTGCGGTAGGCTGTTCGTCAATCAGTTTGCACAGGTTATAATAAAGTTCCTCTATGGTCATATCCCAATCAAATATGCTGTCTGTTTCCGAATCAATAGAACACTTTAATTTTTCTGCGTCAATATATCTTTCCATTTGTTGTACTTCCATCTATCCATCTAGTAGTCTTGCCCTATACTGCAAAACCACTCAAGAACCGCCCGCAACGGAATTGTTCCATAGTAAATAACAAACTGCACAGGCTCTAGTATCATGTACTCTATCATGCGCAGTACGCATAACACCTTGCGCTTCTTGCCATTAAGCTTTCTTATCACCTTTATGATTTTCGGTATACAACACCAAACACACATCATTTCGCTTGGAGAAATCAAATCCTCTCTCCAATATCCGTCATATAAATGCCACATATTTTTAACCTCTTTTATCTAGTATTCTGTAAATCTTATCTCGCAAGGAAAACGGTGATTCTCTTATTCATTATCGTTCTCCTTTGAAAAACTCTCTCGGCTCAAACCATTTATTTTCAATGATATTTCCTATTCCGACAACTAATCTATCTTGCTGTTTTACTCTAACATAATGACCTTTTATATCTTCCCATTTTGCAACGCCCACAACATCCATAATTCTTTTAAGTGCTTCAAGTCCCTTTTCGGAACTTTCAGAACCTTTAAATGTTGTTCCATTGAAAAAAGCTAAGTTGTAACCACCAAAACAAGTTCCCCAGCCTGAGCCTTTAAGAACTATAGAAAAGGTAAGACAACAATGGTCGCCTATTCCCAGTGATACATCAGTTATTTTAGCGTTTTCATAAATAGTGTTAGTGTTGCTTTCTGCCGAAGGTATATTTTTTATTACAGGTTTAGACTCATTTTCTTTTATGTAATTGGCGAAGATAAGTTCACAACCTGTTTTATTAATATGAAACGGACAATTATTATCACAAGTACTTCCTGTTTCTATGCAGTACTTTGCTGCTTCCAAAATATCCTCTTTCGTCATCATATTCTACCTCTTTCTATAAATAAAACTAAATTTTTATGTATTACTTATTCATGTTTTTAAGTCTATATTTAGCTATATCTGCCCAATACCAACCTTCAAATTTACCTTTTCTATCACAGATACCATTATCTACACCTATGTAATTTCTATGTTCTATTTGAGCAGCTTTAGGGATAGTTCCTGATCCACAGCAAAAGTCAACCACTAAATCTCCTGCATTAGAATAAGTACGAATAGCATACCTACATAAGTCTAAAGGTTTTTGTGTAGGGTGAAGAGATATTTGTTGTTTATCTGTAGCAAATTTCCAAATACTTGTTGGATAACGTTCTGTACTATCATAAGTTGTAAGACCAAAATCGCCATAATTAGATGTTTTAATACAATTTATTTTATTTTCTGCGGTACTTACTTTACGTTTATGTCCTGTTGTCTTTTGTGGATTGTAGATAGGAAGTTTTTGATAAAACACCATTATATCTTCATGTATTCTTAAAGGCATTTTCTTTGCATTTAAGTGTCCTGTAGGAGTTGTTTTCTCCCATATGATATTGTATCTATGTAATTTAGGTTGAGATAACATCATTTTAGCTGTAAATTTATCTTGTCCAAAAAATAAAATCGGTGTAGTAGGTTTAGCTACTCTTATAACTTGTTCCCACATAGGTTCTATTGGAATAATATTATCCCATTTATTCTTAGCCGTAACTCCGTAAGGTAAATCTACAAAGAACATATCAACAGAATCATTATCCATTTGTTTTAAAGCTTCTATACAATCCATATTGTATATATTATTTATTTCTAGCATTATTATTATCTCCCACTGGCATGAAATATAGATTTTTTCCTTCATCAACAGCTTTCATAATTTCAGTCATGACTAATTCAGCTTTTTCGCTCACATACTCTCCCATATTTATTCCAAACGAACTTGCATCATAGTCTATAATACCTCGAATAACAACTGTTTCGTGTTTTACAGAAGATTCTATCCATATTGATATCAATGTATTTGTATTTATTATTTGAGTTCTATCTTGTGATATTATAAGCATTTCATATTTACCTCAATAAAAGAAAACTTTTATATTACTCATTCTTATCTTTTTTGCCTAGCAACCACTCAATCGAAGTTGGTTTTTCATCTTTCCAAGAACAAAGATTGTCTAACATCTTTGTAGGGCTATTAACCCTAATTTTAGGCGTTTCACTGTACCATATTGTTTCTAATTTGCAAGGGAGTGTGTTATAAGCCATTAAAGTATTATGAACATCATTACAAGCCAAGTATCTGTAGCCGAGTAAATAAAGTCCTTCCAAAACAGTTCTCTGCTCATCTGTTATCTTTGGTTTACTTGGTTTATTTACCATATCACCAATGATTGTACCTCTTACTGTAGGCTCATCGGTTGTAAATTTTGGGTTTGATATTCTTATGACAGTTTCGCCAGTCTTTCTTTCGGTTTCAATAGTAATTGTCTGCTTAAAATTATCAGCATCTGAGTCCATGCGTTCAAGTGAACTTTGAAATACCCAAGTATAAATTCGACCCTGGTCAATTTTTACATAATATTTAATAGAATTATCTTCAAGCTTAGTGCCAACAATCGTTCCTGTAAAATCTGTAATTTTTACTCTGTCACCTACTTTAAATTTTTGTTCAGCCATTTAATGTACTCCCTTTCTTATTTCCTAATTTTCAAATAAAATCAACTTTTTGTAGTATTTTCTCCTATCTCTTGTACTTTACAAAGTCCTTTGTTTTGTAAAGCCATTTCTTAATTGCCTTTAGCACTCTTTAATCACCTTTCGGCATATTAATTTTAGCATACTACTTTTGAGATTGTATTTATAGTATACTACAACTTTTGAGATGTGTCAAGTATACAAAATGCACAAATCTATACTATAAAAACTATATATTATTGTACAACAAACTCAACCAAGTGTTTCTTTGCGAGGCTTGTATTTTCAAACACCTCTGAAAAGCACTAGGCTCGGCAATCAATGCACATTTGGTCTTAGCTCTGGTAATCGCAGTATAAAGCATACAGCGGTCAAGCAGTTTATAATGGGTATTGTCGATCAGCACAATAACATTTTTAAAACCACTACCTTGTGTTAAATGGCAAGTCAGACAGTAAGCCAACTCAATACTACTTAAATCATTTTGCAGGAAATCAATTTCCTTGTCGGCAAATTTAATTGTAACAACATTCTGCTTCTTGCCGTCTTTAATTGTCTGTTCAATTTTTGTAATATAACCCATTTCACCATTAAAAACATTTCTATCATAGTCATTTGTTCTTTGAATAATTTTCGACCCAAGACGAAATGTCTTGCTACCATACCTGATTTCAGGTGCAGTATCGGGTGGAATTATCATATCTTGTAAAATAGAGTTAATTTCAAAAGAGCTATTTATCCTATCCTTTTTGCAAGGTGTCAAAATAATCGTTTCATCATAGCCGTCTTTCTGTGCTGCCATTGTATACAATTTAATAGCCAATTCACGCATACCCTCACGGCTCTCTCTAAACATATACGTCATGTCTTGTAGTTCACCAGTAACAACTTTTAGTTTCGGTTCGGGCAATGGGTTTTCTCCATTTCTAATTTTAACTGAGTCCGAAATGATACCTGACTTTTGAGCCTGTCTTAAAATCTTAGTCAGCTTGCAACAAGTAAACGCATTACAATTAAGTAAATCATGAAAAATATTACCACAGCCTATTGGTGGTAACTGACCGTCATCACCTACAATAATTACTTTTGCACCCTCTTTTATAGCGGAAACCAAGCTATAAAATAATGATGAATTAACCATTGAAGCTTCGTCAAGTACAATAATATCACTAGGTAATCTATTGTCAGAGTTATAAACAAAACCTGTTTTGTTAAAACCAAGTAATCTATGAATTGTACTTGCAAATAAACCTGTTGCCTCGGTTATCCTAATCGCAGCTTTAGCAGATAAAGCACAAGCTGATATAGAATATCTTTTATATATCTTTGTGAGTCCTCTTAAAATTGAGCTTTTACCTGTTCCTGCTCTACCTGTTATAAGCACTACAGGGCTGCCACAAGCCTTATATATCTCTTGTTTTTGTTCGTCTGTATAGCAAAAACCTTGTTCTCTTTCTGCTTCTGAGATACCCTTTTCAATGTTAATCTTATAGTCTGTTTCTTGTTCATTGAGATTTTTTAGGATATCCAAAATAGATATTTCAGTTTTATATTGGCGTAATAGCCCTACCTTATCGTCCTCAAAATGTAGAAATATCTCATGTTGCTTTTGTGTGGATTTAAGGCTCTCGTATATTTCATAACAATCGTTTATGTTATCTCTTATTGCACTGTCTAATACAGACTCTAGCACATATGAATGACCGTTATTGTTTCCAACACTCTCAAGATAATACTTGATAAATGCCACAACTCTTTTGGTTGATATTCTGATATTTGAATTTAACTTTAATGCTAAATCGTCCACTCTTTTAAAGCCTAAGCCACGAATTTCTGTCATGATGTAAGGATTGTCAAGTAATTTTTCCTTCAATAATTGAGGATTAGGTTCATTGGAGATCAATTTACTTATCATGGCATACGTTACACCCAACGGCTGAAGCATGATAAGAATATCTGAAATAACATAGTTATTCAATATATTGTCTTTTATCCTATTCCAACTCTTTTCGCCTATACCCTTAATTTTTGTAAAATCAATTTCTCTATTATGAATAACATCATCAATTATATTGGGGTAGACAGCTAAAATGTTTTTTGCTTGCAGTTCTGTGACCTGAGTTTTCAAATATGCTATTTGTTGTTCTTCTGTCTTAGGCACATTTGCAGTAATTGAAATTGGTGTATACTGATACGAGTTATATTTGCTATTAAAAGAACAAGTGACTTCGGCATTGTATTCGATACCGATTGTCAAGCGTTGCATTTTACCTGCCAATGTGCTACCTTTTAACTGCCTTGGGTTGTCACCAAAGGGATCGTCATAACAATCATAAAAATATGGAATGTCATCAGAAGTTGTTGTAAAAGTATATACTCCCCAATTACTATTTTCGTTATAAAATCGCTCCTGTTGAGGAACGATTTTAAACTTAAATGTTTTTTCTGTCATGTCTTTTCTTCCTTTCTGAAAGCCACTCAACATATGGTCGCATAGCCTGTATTGTAACCTTATCTTCGTCTGTTTTTCTGCACTTAATAGCAACCTGAGAGCCTTTCTTAACCAAATCTTCATATTGCACAAGCTGACTATTCCAAAGAACACCCTCTATAATACCGAAAGTGGAGTAAATATTCACAAAAGCGAATGGTTTTTTATTTCTGTCCTTTTTCTTTTGCACTCTGGAAATAACACCTACAACAACGCAATCATTGTCATTTTCAACGGCTTCAAATGCTGTTGTTAAATAGGGAAGTGCTTCTTCAAATGGGTTATTGTGTATAAATATCTGTAATGCTTCAAACTCCCAAAAATCAGCGTTTTCAAGATATTTGTTATTGGTTAAAAGAAATTGTTTCAACCTATCTTCTTGCTGTAGGTCAAACTTTTCTTTCTTTTTCTGATTTACAAGAGTGAGTAACAGATCTTTGTCATAGTCATACTTGCCGTTACCGATACGATATTTTTCAATATCAATATCATAGTCAATAATAAGTTTGTTATACGTTGGTAACTTAGACAATTCTTTATACTCTAATGGTTTATACAATGACTTCAAATACTTTAATAAACAACTCTTTTTATCTTTCGTGGGTATTGCACCTGACTTGATTAGGCTAATAATCTGAGTTTTTGTCAGCGTTGTTCTTGATAACAAGTCTTGAAGGTTTTTATACTTGCCATTCTTCTCACGCTCAATAACAATCTCTTGAGCTATTCGTTCACCAATACCTGTAATCGCAGAAAAACCAAACAACACATTATTATCGTAAATAGAAAAATCGACTTGTGACTTATTAATATGAGGTGGCGCTACAGATACTCCAAACTGTTTAGAGTCTACTATGTACTTGTTTACCATGCCTGCCTTATCTTTGTTCAAATTAAATAGTGCTTTAAAAAAATAAATAGGATAATTTATTTTTAGATAAGCAGTTTGAAAGCATAGAACAGCGTAGCTATAACTATGCGATTTGTTGAACAGATAGCCACCTTTAGTTTTCAATTCTTCACTAATCGTTTTGGCAATTTCATGAGAATATCCATTGTCAATAATTTCTTGGTACAGTTTTTCTGACTCTTGCTTAACAAGTTCAATATTCTTTTTGCCTATCGCCTTGCGGAATAAGTCAGCTCCACCGTAGCTTCTGCCACCAAAAGTTCTTACAATATCCAAAAGTTGTTCCTGGTAGATCATGCAGCCGTAAGTGCTTTCCAAAATAGGCTTCATGTCGGGGTGTATGTAAGTGACAAGTGAGGGGTCATGTTTACATTTGATAAACTCCTCCAAAGCTCCCATTGAATCAGGTCTATACAATGCCAAAACAGCCGACAAATCTTCCATGTTAGTTGCCTGTAATCTGAGCAACAGGTCTTTCATACCTGCACTTTCTACCTGAAAAACACCATTCGTCAATGCTTTGTTTAACAGTTCAAATGGACTTCTATCATTTTCAAATTTGGGGTTGTTGATATTTATATCGTACTCAGATAAGTGCAAGTCATTTTGAATTTCCTGCACCATTTTTAAAGTTTGTACACCCAAAATGTCAAATTTAATGATACCTATTTGTTCGACAAGCCTTTTATCAACTTGAATAACGTGTTCACCGTCAGAGCCTAGTTTCATTGCCATATAGTCGCTAATGTCAGTATCAACGATACCGACACCACCTGCGTGGCAACTAACTGTTTTAACTCTACCACTCAACTTGCCTGCTATATCAAGCAATTCACTGTATTCAGGGTGTTCGGATAAATAGTTTAGATTGTTGTCAATACACTCTTGAAATGTATTATACGAAAACTTTTTGGACAGTTTATCCATTTCATTATATTTAAAACCTAGTATTTTACCAACATCTTTTATGGCTACAACAGGTGTTATATACGAGAAGTTTATAATCTGACAAACACGATTTTCACCATATTTATTAATAAGATAATTTATTACTGTAGGTCTGTCTGAAACATCAATATCCAACTTTGCTACCTTGCATTTCTGCAAGGAATAGACTATATCTTCACCATGCGTATTACACTTGTAGCAATACGTTTAGGTGTGTGGCACTTCGAGCCAAGAATTTCACTTGACCCTACGCTCCTTTGAGCTAGTCGTTTGACGTTTTGCATTTATGATTTAATAAGTGTTATTCCCTTTATTAAATCATAAAATACAACTTCGCACAGGATTGTCATATCGTCAGACAGAACGACTTAGATATTCCCTGTTAGCTAATTAACACACCGCCATTTCCTGCGGTTACAATTATAATAATTGTTTAATTAACACCCTATATTTTATAGGTTCACCACACTTAACACATATGGTTTCCCATATGCTCGACCGAAAATCAATCTGGCATTGAAACTCTCTCAGGATTGAGGAACAATTTGTTATTAACCATAGGCTCTTTATCCTATGCTCTGGAGGTTTCCCTCATTTTCATCTGTTGGTTACTTCCAACCCAGTTTAGACTATATTTTTCAAACTTTTTGTCTTTATTGCATATGTATGTATCTATGCGAATTTTTGCTTTTTATAATTTATATAAATTTGTGCATCTTTATAAATAAAATCAAAAAAGTATCTGACGTCACGTTGTCTGTTAATACAAACGTAGTATGTTTTTATTTCATTGTTTTTGCGTCTTGAGTCCAGAACAACTGTAGGAGTCAGCCCAATATAATTTAAAATATTAACCAAACCATCAACAAATTTTTCAGAAGCACAGGTTATTGTAATTTTTTGATATTTTTTGTTGTTTGCTTTGTTCATATTATTAAAAATACACCCATCGCCATCAAAGACACCTCTTAAAAATGACGAAATATATGGCAAAGGTATATTCGGAAATTGCTTGTTACTGCTGTTCTTGGGTGTTAAAGACATCTTTTTTAATTCATTTATTGTTTCCAAATTAGTATTTATAATTGTATAAGAGCAATGGGCATTTTTACAATTCTTTGGCTGATATTCATATATTTTGCGTTTCACCACATCACAAAAATAAGAGTATAAATATTCTATAACTTCTTTTTGCGTTAGCGACAAAGTAACTCTTGTTTCAAGCACATCTAAATTGCCATCAGTGAAAATAAGTCCAAGTAAATAATATAAAATATCCTTATCTTTTATTTCAAAAATATTTGGATCATGTGCCATTTGTCTATATGAAGTAGCACAGCCATGACAACAAAATTTATTATTTTTACTAATTTGTTTTGATGTAAGACACCTGCCACATTTTAGGCATTTTGGTTCTTCGTTTTGTAAAGTCTCTTTTCTTTTTAATTGTTCTATCTTCATCATTCCTTTTCTAATGATAAAGACAAAAGTTTTTATTCCGTCTTCGTGGGAAATTATTGGCTCTAAAGTCTCATTTCCTAGTCGTTACACACTTTCTTTTATCACTAAAAGATTTGGCTCGGTATTCCCTTTATCTCACCTAGTTATAGGTTTAGGGTTTCTTAGTCAGCTTATTCGTCTATGGTCTTGTCTCATTATCGGTTTGCTCTCAATGAGAAGTCTTAGTTTGCTGATACCGAATTAACGGAATTTAACGAGTGCAACCTATCTACGCTCAAAAATCAATCCATATTTAATAGGGTTTAGGTCAGTTATACCTATCGTATAGCATACAAGACTTCCTGCACCTGAACCACGTCCTGAACCTATTTTAACCCCATGAGTTTTTGCATAATTTATGAAGTCCCATACAATAATGAAATAACCGTCAAAATTCATTTGATGAATAATGCCCATTTCATAGTCTAGTCGGTCTTTCATTATCTTCTGCTCTTCTTTAGAAAGTTTGTCAAAATTTCTAGTTTTCCACCCCTCATTAATAAGATGTAAAAGAAATTCATTATTAGACTTATATCCACTTGGCAGGGGGTATGTTGGCAACTGTGGGTCTTGAAAAGGCATATGTACTTCTTCTATCATATCAGCTAAAGCATTAGTCTGATTTAAACCTTTTGTAACATTATTTACCCCAATTTGTTTATCCATAGTTGTATGAATTTCTTCTTCGCTTTGCAGATAACAGCCTTCGTAACTTTCAGACATTGTTTCAGTGTCGTGGGCGATCTGAACGTGCCTACCCTGATAATATAAATCTTCCTTTGTGGCTGCATGACTATCTGTAGTAATTATGTATGATGTGTTTGTTACCTCAGATAGTTTCAAAATCTTCTTATTGTAATTAGCCTGAGCCTCTGATTTATGAGATTGCATTTCCAAATAGAAATTAGGAAATGACGATTTGTATTCTTCGATATATTTGACACAAATATTAAAGTCACTTTCTTTAGCTAATTTTGAAGCCAAACAAGCAGAACAAATAATTAAATCTTCTGCATACGGAGCAATATCTGAAATCTGCACTCTAGGCTTAAAATAAAAATTTTCAAGATTTGACTTAGTGATAATTTTATTTAAAGCCTTTCTGCCATTCTCATTTTTTGCGAGAGCGATAAGATGAAAATACTTATTGTTTTTATCTTTTACAGCCGTATCGAAACATTCATATAGCTCTACGCCATATATTAATTTAATATCAGGATATTCTTTAGATAGTTGATCGAAATATATCCATGAGTATTGGTTGCCATGTTCCGTAACTGCGTATGCTTTAATACCGACTTTTCGACATTGTTCAAGCATTTCTTTTGGTGTGCCATAGCCGTCCAATAACGAGTACATTGTATGATCATGCAAAGAACTGTACATTACCTTTCAGCCTCCTCATATTTCAAAATAATTATTTGTGGAGTAATTATACCCTTGTACTCAGATATATTGAGCTGGCAGAGTGCATTAATGCACATTTCATCATCATATCCATTCAAAAAGTCTAATACTTTATCGTCACTAGGGTTGCAGAACTTGATAATTGCGATATTGTCATCAGTAATAAACTTCCATGTGTCTTCATTTTTACCCATGATAACGCCTTGGTTATGCTCCAAAACTATATTATTAATGACAAATAAAGGCTCTTTAATTCCTGTACCGTAACAATTCTCCAATGATGTAACATCGGAAATCATTCCAATATTAAATTCGTCATAATCAAAACAAAAATCTATTGGCAGAGGATTGTCTGAATTAATATTCTTATTTAAAACTTTGATTGCTTCAGCCACGTTCTCAGCTTTTATCTCAAAACCGAAAGCATTTGCGTGACCCTGACACCAATTAAACAGACCTGTTTTAAGCAGATCAGCCTTTAGGTCTAGTACATAGCTATTATCAAAGTTTCTAGCAGACCCTCTATATACATTATTTTCTTCAACCTTGCGGAGTATTAAGCAAGGTTTTTTCGCATAACTAGCCATTTTCATGGCTATCAATCCAGAAAATACACTTGGAATATTGTTGCCTTTTAAAAATAAAACTGTATTTTCGTCATTAGCTACGCTTTTCCTTAACGCAGGAAGCAACTTTTTCACTTGATTATCCTGTCTTGATTTAGCGTTTTTACAAAGTCTTACAACTCTTTGATAAATATTTTCTTTTGTAGTTTCACTTTCACCACGTTTTTTGTATTCAAATTCTTCATCTTGCTCAATAAACGCTCTGAAAAGCAAGTCCTTTTCTTCCATATCACCGACTCTACACATTGCGTTTATCAGGGAAGTAATGCAAAATGCAATAGTATGAGGATTAACCTTGCCTTTCATGGAATAATTTTGAGCATTAATAAATTCTTCAAAGCATTTATTTGTGACGTTATAAAGACCTTTATCAATAAGCCTTTTTGTTTCAAAAGAACGTAAATCCATAATGTCAGAAATATTAGCCAATGCAACAAGGTCAAGGTAGTCATCGGCATAGTCGTTCCAATAATAATCGTCAAGTGCTTGTAGAAATTTATAGACCACTCCTGCACCACATAATTCTTTATTAGAGTATTTTGAACTAGATTGGTTATTTACTATAACCGCATATGGGTTTGTTCTTTCGATATCATGATGATCGAGAACAAGTATATCAACACCTTGTTTTGTCAACTGTTTGCATTGTTCAGTATCATTGCTCCCTGCATCGGGAACAATCAACAATTTTGTACTTTCATGTATTTCTATCTCAGAAGAAATACCATGTTGCTTTCCAGAATGTATCAGATATGTAATATTAATTTCTTTGTTAAGCCTTTTCAAATAAGAATACATCATGGCAGCACTGCACTGACCGTCAACATCGCAATCAACAATGATCGCCATTTTACTATTGCTTTTAATGTGTTTATCTAGCATTTGAACCGCTTCATTAATATTATCAAGTTTATCATAAGAAATTAATACGTTGTCGGTTAAATGAGTGTATTCACTAACGTTAGTTATTCCTCTATTAGTAAAAATAGATATTGGAATATGGCAATAATCATTATTGCCTATTATTTTATAATTCATGTTTTGTTGTTTCACTTCTCATTCTTTATAACTTGCGTATATTTGGTAATCAACTGTTTAAACTTATCGGGATTATCTGTTGGACTTTCCTTTTCTTCCAGTAAATTATCAGTGTCAACAATAGCACTGATTTGAATACAATCCAGAAATTTGTCAGCTATATCGTTTAACTCGTCTATGGTTACGTCTTTATCAAAGCAAAATATAATATGAGAACTCAACCTTGTCAGCATATTTATTTGATATTGGCTTATTTTCTTGCCACAAGTTGCCACACAATTCTTTATTCCCATATTCCAAAGTTGCATAACACCTTTTTCAGCTTCAACCACATAAACGTAGCCTGTCCGAGCTATATATTTTTCGGACAAATAAAGTCCATATAATATTCTAGCTCTGTTACAACGCTCCAAATATATATACTTAACTCTTTGCTCTTCTTCTGTCATGTCTTCTTGCTTTAAAAATAGTCTACCCTTAATGCCTACCAATGTTCCCATTTCGTCTCTTACAGGAATTGTAATTCGATTGGAAACATCGTCATAACCTATTTCAAACAGCATTTGTGTGCTGTATGATATGTTGTCCCTTAAAAAGAAATCATTAACGGCAGGAAAGTAGTACGATAGAACATTTTCCTTAATCGGCTTTAAAGGTTGCATTTCTTCATAATAAGACTCATCATCTGCCATTTCAGAAATAAATTTTGTAAACTTTAGACTTTCAGGCAAATCGTTATATTCGTCTTTATAATAATTAATACCGCACCAATTACAAACTTTACGAACAGCTTCATAAAACGTACAATTGCAAAAAAATTGCACAAGGTCAAAAATATCTATTGTATCTAAGTTTGAACTACTATGTATTTCTCGTGTGTAGTCAACAGTTAAAAGACCTTCATTGAGATAAACAGTAATCGCCCCTTGATTATCGCCATCAGGATTGCCACACTGAACATAACCTGCTTTACAGGAAATATGGTGACAACCTATTTCATCTAATATAACAGGAACATAGTTGTTCTCTAGTATCTTTTCTTTGAGGACAGAAATATCCATTTTATCCTCACTTTCTTCTTAGTTCTCCGACTTCATACCAAGTGTTCAAATCTAGGTCAACTTCAAATACAACTTTCTTTTTACAACCAAATCTGTTTTTGTCTACATTGCCTACATAATACCTCTTGCCAACTTTAAGTTCACATTCAACATCTTTGCCCCATTCAGCATCATGCTGAACATAGCGATATTTATGAAAATCTCCAACAGATATTTCTTTAAACAGTGTCATAGTCCATATAATATGCTTTAACTGTTTTGCGTTAGCAATATTATTAGAATTTAATTCGTCAGGTTTACAAAACTCTGTATCATCTGTGAGCTGAATTGAGAGATAACCAAACATATTTAGTTGCTTTGCCAAATCAGTGAGTTTTGTCACCGTTGCTTTTAAAGCCGCCCAATCTCCTGTGGCTTGTGTGTCTTGCTTACAGGTATCGTAAAAGAAGTATTTTGTACCATGAGTTAGATTAGCTTTTCTTATTTCAAACTCTAGTGTTTTGTCATCATAACCGCCAGCCATATCCTTAACGAGAATAAGCTCATTAGTTTCAGCCTCAATCCATTTGGCGATTTTCATTATTTTTACATATTCCTCTGAATTTTCAGCGACCCTTTGAATATACTCTTGCAAGGTTTCTGTTGATTCTCCCCAATCGTCTGTTTTCTGATATATGTATTCACCTGATTTATCCTTGTACAAACCAAGTGTTAATTCCTTTTCAGGTTTCTTTAATTTGATGCCGTGTAACTTTTGAAACTCAACATTATTTATACACGTTGTAATCAGACACTTTCTAAGATCGTCAACACCCATCTCGTTAAGCATAACAAAGACTCTTTCATGTTTTACAAGCGTTAAATATGCAATGATTTTTGTCATAAATCGTGATTTTCCTGCGTTAGAAAGCATACCAATAGCCATTGTCGAGCCTAGTTTGCAACCTCTAAATATATCATTTAGAATAGGAAAGGGAAGTGACACGCCCAAATCGGGCTTTTCCATACACGCAATAAGCGATTGTTTAATGTGGCTATTCAGAATTTCGGCTTCTTGGTTTGTCAAGATCACCGTATGTATTCTATCTGCTTTACCTCTAATTAATCTGTAGATGTCAGAAGCCGTAAACTGTTCAAATTTCTTATGCTCTACAATTTTTGTAATATCAAAACCATTTCTTTGATACTCTCTCAACAAAGAATACTTTTTAATGATTTCTTGATACTTACCAATGTCATCAGTTATAGCAATTTTCATCCAACTGTCAAGAGTTTTCCAACCACCATACTTTTTATACAAAGAAAGTCTTTCAGGCTCTTCTGAAAAATAGGTTAAAATAGTAGTTTTATTGAAAGTTTGTGTTCTTGTTTTGTAGATTATTTCAGCTGAATCATAAAAAAATCGTGTAACTTCATCTGAAAAATCGTATTTACTACGGATATATTGTCCGTAATTTACAAGCAAATCAGGCTGTTTGTAAATACAACCCACAAATAGAACTTCGGTAGGAACGTTTGTTATAATATCCATGTTTGTCACCTACCTAAATTTCATCAATGATGCTATCAATATCAAGGCTGTCATTATTTTTATCACGTTCTTTGGAAGATTTTGATGTTGCCATTTTTTCATAATCTATATTAATTTGTTCTTCACTTTCACCTGTTTTAGCCAATGCCTGTTCTTCTTTCCATTTCAAATAACCATCATATTTAGACAATATAATAGCAAGGTCATATGTAATTAACGCTGCACCTTCAATTTTTTTACCTTTACGAGTATTAAACTCATGTATCTTGCGGAGAAATGACATTTTCTTTCGCCACATATTCCATAGGTCTTCAACAGGAACAGGTTTATTCAAATTCTTGTAAGTGCCTTTATATACCTTGTCAAGATTTATAAAAAAATATTTTGGCAAGAATGAAATATCATATTGTTTATATAGCCAATCTGTAAATTGTATTCTTGTTTTTTTGTCCTGCTTGTCTTTCTCTATCTGTTCTTTTGTTCTTCTTTTTGCCAAGTATTTCACCGCCTTAATCAAAATAACTAAATAAAGGCAAGTGAGGGAATAACCCTCACTGCTTCATTTATAAAAATTAAATCTTAGAAATAACTTCAAGAACCCTTTCAAGAGTCTTAATATCTGTAATTTTCTTCATTTCTGTTGACTTAACAGGCAGACTTTCGACAGAAAGAGCTTCCTTTGCCTTTGTCTTACCGACAGGATTAAGACCCTTCATGACAGCCGAAATCTTATCCAAAAGTTCTGTTGTCTGATTTTCGGCAGAGTTTTCATCAACGCTATCCACTGGCTCTCCAACCTTACCCATAACTTCCTTTGTATAAATATCCTGCTCAATATCGACAGCCTTTGTGAGATCATTCTTAACAGAAAACTCTTTCTTGTCCTTTGTTCTATCAATAATTACCTGCCAATCAACAAGTGACAAATCTTCAACTGTTTCCTTGTCGTGTACACCTGTCCTGTCCTTGCTGATATAAGCACAGAAATTGTTATCCTCGTTAATATACATTCTAACAACAGTTTTAACATTATAATTCATCTGCTTAAAGCCATCAGGAATTTTTCTACCTGTTGCAACACTTGTAATCTTACCATCATCACCCTTTACTGAAACCTTTTCATCAGTTTCCCTTGCGGTCACAATAAAGTGCGCTCCGCAGGACATAAGGTCAAGAATCAAGTCCTGACCCTTAAAGTTGATTGTCTGATAATCACGAAGTTCCAATCCTGCATTTTCAATGGCAACAAGTTTTTCATCACCAATAAGCTCTTTCTTCTTTGCCTTAACACCATTTCTCTTTTTAGACAGCTCCACAAGTGCCTGTTTAGTTGTTAAGTTAAGAATAGTTGTACCATCAATTACAATAGCATCAGCTCTGAATGGCTCACCGTCTCCATCAAGTACAATCTCGTCTGTTTCGTTGCCCTCGTCATCGAGAACGTGAAAATCTTCCTTGTTCTTAACCTTATTTATGTATTCTCTTGTTTCACCCAGGGATTGAGTGTACACAATATAAATATTCTCAGTGTTAATGCCATCAGCTTCAAGTCCACCGATAAAATCATCAATAGAGCCGTTCTCATTATCTATGTAAAGAACTCTAAATGGCTTGCCGTCAGGTCTTTTAAAGTAGGCAAGCTGCAAGGCAAGCGTTGACTTGCCCGTACCTTCTTCTCCAAAAAGTATCATCTGAAGCTTACTCTGTGTCTGTGCTGCTTTTCTTGCTCTAGCCATATTTTTTTATCTCCTTTTATATTATCGTTTCGTTGTTAATAATGATGAGTGGTAAATTGTTACCACTCATCGTCCTCGTCTGTCAGATCATTATCTGAAACAGAACCCCAATCATTATCATCAGAGCCAAAGTCCTTATTTGCGTTTTCGGTAGCCTTTGTCTTTGCGATAGCCTTATCAATAATTTCCTCTGAATAAAGTTCTGTATCTACACTGTCCTTATCAGCTCCAGTAATGAGAAGTATTCTCTTTGTCGGATTGTTTACTCTATCCATAGGGTTGCTTTCGCCCCAACCGTCATCATCATCTTCCTCAATTTCTTCAATATCATGTTCTATCACAATATCACCAAAGACTTTAAGAGCTGTGTACGATTTGAGTTTTTTTAGAGTGCTTGCAAACTTTGATTTTGACTTGTCAATAACGAACTCCGCATCTTCTACAGAATTATAGGTTACAATCTTCGCAGACACAGTGAAGTTACCCTCGTCATTCTTTTCAATACCCATGAATACAATGACCTGTTCAAAATTGCCAATCACATTGAAGTCCTCTGCGTCAAAATTTATGTTTTTGCAAAGTGAAATCTGTGACGGAACAAATCTTGTCTGATGTCTATCCTGATAGGTGGAAAACTCATTCTTTCCTCTGACAAACACGGACATACCGTCCTTTGCATTATCTGCTATGTACTTACAAGCATCATATTCAACAAGTATCTTCTTGTCGTTTACTTCCTTGCCTGTTGAGTCAGTCACCTTTGTCAAGCCAAGATTAATTCCAATAGGTCTAAAGTCCTTTTTATTAAAAGTAAACCTATCTGCCCACTTTACCTTTTCTGTTGTTGTCTTTCTATCCTTACCCTTGCCCTCGGTCTTAGAGAAGTATACTACGTCTCTTTCCATACCATTAAGGTTTATGTATACAGACTTATTCTTGTCAATTTCAACTCCTACATTAACCATTCTCATTGGCTTGCCTGTAGAGGTTGTCAGTTCTGTATAGAACTTGTCCTTATCACAGCCTGTCAGCTTACCTCTGATCTGAAAACTGCCCTTTGTTTCCTGAAGTCCAAGACCCTTATTATTTTTCTTTTCAGCCATTTTATTTCTCCTTTTATGTATTTATCAGATTTTGTTGTCAAATAAAATTATCATTTTGTGAACTCAAAATCACACCATCTTATCATGCCTTCTTTCTAAAACACATTAAATTTAATTTATCTAACGTTAATGATTTCTATTGTTACTAACATTTCCCTCACATCATCTTCATCACAACAATCAAAGAAAAGGTCATTGCCATTGTCATCGTGCAATCTGCAAGAAAAGCTCTCGTTATCTTCGTCAACCTCAAATTCGCAGTTGCTTGAAACGATATCAATACTACACATTGTGGCAAAAATATCTGGGTCAAGAAGATCCGCTCCTCGACAAGTGCCACCAACCTCAGTAGTAAACCAACCCCTATACTTACCGTGTTGCAATGTATATTTAATCTCGTGCCAATTCCTGCCGTCCTTTGGGCTATATGTTTCCATTGCTTTTCCTCCTTCATGTTTTTAAGTTCTTCGTGCAACGCAGCACCAAAATCATTCAATGACTCTGCCACCCATGTATTGGCAATATCATATCTATGGATTAGATTGCATATTGCCTCGCTTATGTCAGAGTGTGAAAATTGCTTATCACACTTGTAACTAGACTTTTCTTCTTTGTTTTCTTTCGCCTTACTATTATCGTTAAGTTCAAAATCAGGAAAATATATTCTAGCCAGAGCATAACCAGCACCAATATACTCTTTGTATGTATCGTCAGGACAACACCTTGAAACACCGACATTTATCACTTTGCCGTTTTCCTTTAACTTCGCAACCGTTGTTTTATCGTGGAAAGTAATCTGAATTTCACGGTCAATATCAGACGATATTTTCTTTAAACAATTAGCAAAACTACTATAAATATAAAACATACCATCATCACCATTTGGCTTAATTGTTTGGTATCTAACCATTCTCTTGCTGTTTACATACTCTATTGTTCTAATTCTTATTATGTTTCCAGTTTCGGTCATTCTATTGCCAAAACTATCTAAACCAACTCGATAAAGTTCTCCAATCTTAAACTTTCTTTTGTTCATGCTCATTAAACTCCTTTATTTATATCTATTCCTGTTATTTCTTTGAATATCTCGGCATCAAAATTCGGTAATGCCTCAATAATCTTCTTTTCAGAAAATGATAGGTTGTCCCACCAAATCTGAGCACATTTAGATTCATCAAGTTCTTTCAGATAACCGCCTGTTGTTTTATATTCAGGATACTGCTCTTTTTCTTCGTCAGTCATGTTATCAGAGTAAATCCATTCAAGAACATTGTGCTGAATCTTGTTCAACAGATACCTTGCTTTTGAATTTTGCCAATCCCTAAAAGTCCAATCAGAAGGTTTATTGAACATTAAAATCTTTGATTCTTTGGTATTAAAACAACCACCTGAAAAGTTGGTCTTGTTCCAATCACCGCTGTTGCGATTACCGCTGTTGCGATTACCGCTGTTGCAATCACCGCTGTTGCAATCACCGCTGTTCCAATCACCGCTGTTGCGATTACCGCTGTTGCGATTACCGCTGTTCCAATCACCGCTGTTGCAATCACCGCTGTTGCAATCACCGCTGTTGCAATCACCGCTGTTGAGATTACCGCTGTTGCGATTACCGCTGTTGCAATCACCGCTGTTGCAATCACCGCTGTTCCAATCACCGCTGTTGCAAAGTCCTGCATTGACTTTTCCCATATTGACCATTTTCAGAACTTCTTCCCATGAAATTTCACGAACAATTTTGATTTTGTTGGTGCAGTGATTGCTTCCATCTACTTCTGCATCAATTTCACCAATCGCTTCGATTTCTGCAACTTTGTTATTTGGGTCAAAGGAATAATAATTGAAGCAGTCCTTCAACTCTGTGCAAAAATGAAATCCTTTGTTACAACATGAAGGTGTCACATTTTCTTCAAATGTTCCACCAACTGCATATTGAAATCCCCTGCATATCCAATCGGGTCTAAAAACTTTATAACCTTTCATTGTTTTACAACTCCTTTATTTTTTCTACAATAAAATGTGTATTTTAACGCTCTTTTCAGAGCGGAACAAAAATTAAAATCTATGTCAACAGCATGGCTGCTAATTACAATGTTTATAATCAAACGTCAAAAATGCTATCATAATTACCCAAAGAAACTTCTTTGCCACAGCAAGGACAATAAATACTTCCCTAATCACCATTATCCCAATATTCAGGCTCGTCTATCTCATTCCAATTAACATAAATATCAGTATTACAATGAGGACATATTAAACTTATTTCATAGGGCTTCGTATGTATTGTAAAATTAACCTTATTATTTTCTTTTAGCATATCTTCCATTCCTTCAAATCACATTATTAATTTTCACTTCCCATTATTAATTAAATTTTGTAGATAAGATATTTGCTTGTCTATCAAATCTATAAAGTCAACATAAAAAGAACAAGGATAATCTTTGTTGCGAGTACAAAAATCCTCAAAATAATCTTTGATATATCCAAGAGTACAAACAATGTTTGCAATATCTTTATTACTTATTTCTGCAAGTTGTTTATTGTTATCCAAATTATAATAATAAAAGTCTGTATTTATTTTTACAGTATCAAAATCAACTAAGTTTTCGATAGAACTTATATCAATAACATATTCATCTGTATCTTTTGTTCTTGTTGTTATAAGTACATCTGAATTTTTATTATAGGTAGATAATTCTTTCATTAACTCAAATAGCTTTAATTATATTAAATTCCTTTCTATATAAAACAACTACATTCGGTATACCTTCAAATTTGACATTGTAGGAGTACCAACCCTGATGAAATTCATTACTTCCTAATCTATTAGCATAGGTAATAATGCCTACCTTGTTTTCGTAGTCATATATACAATCTTCTTTAGGTTCAAGATATTTAGGTTTTATTTTTATCCTAGTACCTTAATTTATATCCCAAGGTTCTTCAAAATAACTACAATATAACAGTTCATTCCAAATTTGTATTGAAATATCTTTTATTTCAGGGTGTTTAATAAACTCTTCTGTTACTTTAAATGTTTCCTCAGTAGTAAAATCGCCATAAACATTATTAAACCACTTTACAAGTATTTCATTAGTACCTTTAGGAAATATAAATTTTGGTTTATCCGTATTATGCTCTACATTGGCTTTTCTATCTTTAAGATAATTAGTTTTAACTCCACCAAACACCTCTGCAACTGCACAAAGCTCTTTACTAAATCTAAGTCCACTCGCACTACCACTATATTTGTAATCCATACCCATATCAATCATCTACCTTATCTTAAATATTCGTTTTACCAACTGATTTATTGAGGTGTAGCCTAATCCTCATCTTCGTTACTGCTATTATAAATAATATCTTCACATACAATATGGTCACAATTATCTTTCCAAGTACAATTTTTACAAAGGCTACGTCTATAATCAACGATGTCTGCAAGAGATAGTAGAAGAGATTCACTGTGCTCTTCTAGTTCTTCTTGTGTGGGATTTTCAATTATTTCTATCCCATTTAATTTTGCTATTTCCTCTATTTGTTCCATTGTTAGCATTTTAAAACTACCCCCCTATTTTACAAGTTCAAAATATTTTGAGAAATCTTCCCAAACAATGTTCACTGTCCCACCAATCGTTGTAATTTTAAAACGTGGTTGCCAAGTATCTGGACGTAAAGCAATATAATTTATTGTAATTACTTGATTTATAGGCATAGGCATGGTATGATAAGTTGTTTTATAAAGATTAATAATATCACTTGCATCAGCTATGTCAAAATAATACTCTTCTTTCATATAATAATTATATTCCTCTCTTAATTATTAATTAGTTAAAAAGAATTTTATACATTCTTCTCTTAGTTTTCTAATTCTTTCATTGGACATTTCAAGCTGTTCTATTTTTGCTTTACTTTCTTCCGTATAAGCATCATCCGACTTTTTAATATCATCTATAAAGAAATCATTAAGCATCAGACTATCATGAAAACTCATAAAAGCATATCTATAATCATTTTCAGAGTAAAATATATACAAATCAGGTTCTATAAACATATCGCTATCAAAGCTAAAATACTCTTCAAAGAAATCAAGCTGTTCCTTATTTTCTATATAAAGAACTGTATCTGTAGAAGTTATAACATCTGCAACATCTTCCATAGTTTTAAAAGCCTGCTGAGGGTCAATTCTTATAAATTCATTACTTTCTGTAATTTTAAGTATGTTATGAGGAATTGGAGAATGTTCAGGATTTACTACATATTCGTGCATAGCACATTCAATAGGTGAATTAAAAACCTTACCATCACAAGCTTTATACATAATTACTTTTTTCATAATTTTAATTCCTTTCTAAGCCTATTCTATCTTTACATACATAATCTATAATTCTACTTTCTACATTTTCAATAAAATGTCTTTCACATTCATCGGATAACATCTGTGACTTAAAATAGTGTGTACTTACAATATATTTATAGGGTTCTTCTATATATGCAATATAAATAGCAGGTATCGGAGCTAAAGCAAAACAATCCTTTATTTCAAAACACATTTTGTCTATTAAGTATATAAGTTGTTCTTTACACAACTCTTTATCAAAACGACCATAACTCGCACTACCACTATATTTATAATCCATACCCATATAATCACCTACTTTACAAGTTTAAAATATTTTACGAAATCTTCCCAAACAATGTTCACTGTCCCACCAATCGTTGTAATTTTAAAACGTGGTTGCCAAGTATCTGGACGTAAAGCAATATAATTTATTGTAATTACTTGATTTATAGGCATAGGCTCTAAATGGGAAAAAGTATATGAATAGTAAATTCCGTATTCGCAGGTATGGTTTCATTAAAGCACTTTGGAGCATACGGAGAATCTCTAAAAGTATAATCCTTAGTACATCTACACCTTTTACCTTCTAAATACGTATTAAAGAATTCGAGATAATCACTTTTTTCAGTATACATACTTAATTCTCTATCTGTTACCCATTGCCTAGTATTATTAGAAAGGTTAATAAGGTAATTATTGTTTACATTATATACAACTTTGCCTATCATAGGCTTATTAAAAGGACTTATATAAATTATTTTATCTCCTATTTCATATCCCATTTTTTACCCTCCGAAGTAAAGCCACCATTTAGAAGCTTTTGCATTTATCTGTTTTTCCTTCAACTCAGTTATCTTCTTATTATTATCTTGATACACCTTTATCTGTTTCTTTACGAGTTCATCTGATTTTAAATCAGGATAAAGGCTTACAAGAGTAATAGAACTTTCAGAAGCAGTCTTTGTATATGTATCACTTTCATATTCTTGATATTGTTTTACAACAGTATCTATTTGTTCTTCAATTTGTTTATTTTGTTGTTCATACATAGTAATCTTTTCTATTATATACTTAGATTTCACAACCGAAGCTGTAAATCCTAATGTTACAAATAAAAAAGTAATTGTTGTAAAACCGAACAGGATTAAAGAAGTAAACCAACCTGCTGTATCCTTTCTAGCTTCATTACCTTTCTTATTAAATATTATAGAAATAATAAGCATAGTGATTGATATAATAAATAAAAGTATAATCATATATAATTCTCCTCATATGTAAAATGTAAACTATGTGATAGTTTGCGTATAAATTGTGTATAAAAGATGAGATATGCGTTAATGGTGTTGACAAGTTAATTGACCCATGTTATAATAAAACAAAAAGGTAAACAACTTGAAGTAAACGAAAGGTGGTGAAAATATGTTAGAAACATTCAATAGTTTACTAAGTGCAATATTGTTTATAGGCAATATGTGCAAACAACTAATAATCAACGTTCCATTCTTGGGATTTGTTCTTATTGCCCCGATCGTAACAGGTATCTTTAAATTTATAAATCACAAAGTCAATAAATACATCTAATATTCATTCGTAAGCCACTCTTTTTGAGTGGCTTATTTTTTGTTTATTCATCGCCACAGACCCATTTTTGCAGTAAGTTACAAAATATTTTTGGTTGGACTAGCTGGATTCGAACCAGCGGAATAACGGAGTCAAAGTCCGCTGCCTTACCACTTGGCTATAGTCCAATATTAGCACTGCTTTCACAGTGCTTTTTATTCACCTGCCTTTACAAATCAGTTTGTAATTTGTAATCAACTAATTGATGAACCGTTATCGTTGCCGGCAACCGTAACCGACTTGGTGCAACTTAGGGGATTTGAACCCCTGACCCTTTGATTAAAAGTCAAATGCTCTACCAACTGAGCTAAAGTTGCAAGTGCAGGTATCACACTACATTCCCTTATGGTGGGATAAGCTCTGTACCTGCTATGCCAATTTACTTTGTACAGTATTGGCAAACTGTACTGGTGTCACTGACGAGACTCGAACTCGCATGGATTTTTCCGAGGAATTTTAAGTTCCTTGTGTATACCTATTCCACCACAGTGACACGTCCTATATTAATTCTACCATGCTACTTTTGAGATTATGATTATAGTATAGTACAACTTTTGAGATGTGTCAATATATATAGACTAAAGTTTACAGAATGTTAATAATTATAGATAATAAAAAACGAGACCTTAACGATCTCGTTTCTGTGCTATTTGTAATCTTATAAGTTATGGAAAATTTAGATTTTTGATCTCTTAGAGCATTGTTCCAAATATATTTTATATTCTTGCACGATACCCTTACGAATTAAATTATAATCAAAGAAATCTAATGCTTGACTCAAGTTCTTGCCATTCTTACCCCCAATATCTTCCGTTCTGTACACGTTTAATAAATATTTATTCGCTCTATGAAAAAAGCCTGATTTACTTATAATGTTCAATTTCAAACAGATTCTTGGAACTATAATTGTTCTAATGCCATTAACGACATTAACCGTGCTAGTGCCACTGGATATAGGACGAAATAAATAATCATTTGTGTTATATGCTTTTGATATGTTGGCGTTGTTATATGTGGTTACATCTCTCAATTTGCCACAGATATTTTGCTGTTCTTTTTCAAAATGCAATGAATAAATATTATCACATAACTCTTTATGCAGCATATCAGATACATCTAAAAAATATTCAGAGGTTAAATCTATTGTTTGCTTTTTTCCATTCTGCTGTTTTATCCATAGAACGTGCCTATCAATATCATAGTCGCCTTTTTTCATTTTAGATAAAGCACTTTTTGGAACTCCAACCCATAGTAGGTGGCACATTAACTTAACGTAGCAGGAATACGCACTTACCTCTACTGACCATATATCTATATCAGGGTTATTCATTGCCTTGTCAATAGCGTCATTCAATTCTTCAATATCAGTGATAAAATTTACTTGAAATTGTATATCTTCAATATCACAACTTATATCTGCAAAGCTGAGCCAACTCTTTAGCAACATTTTACTCATCCTAAAACTACCAAGAGTCGAATTATCTTTTAAAAAGTTAGCAATATTATCGTAAAGTGTCTTTTCTTCATTGTATTTTTTCAAAAAACTGTTCAAAGTTGATGCTTTTTTCTTTAATGTTGTATCGCTGATAATATTTGTTTTCCTTTCGATATATTGATGTATCGAAAATTCCAACTCTTCTTTTGTCATAATAAAACCGTCCTTCCGAATATAATCATATAACAAAAAGCAATCTATTATAGGAAAATATTGTACTAATTATTATATGTATTATACCAAAAAAACGGTTAAAAGTCAAGCTAGTTTTTGGTTGGCACTAACATCGGTTAATGCAAGAGAAATGCAGATTGCCTGATCTATCCTTCTCATTTCATTTGGTGTCAAGTGACCCAAATAATTAACTATCTTTGCCTTGCTAATTGTAGAAAGCTGTTCGCATAAAACAATACTTGTTTTAGCCACTCCACTTGTTTTGTGAAGTAGGACATGAGTAGGGAAGTATGTTTTATTTTTTGAAGTGTTTGACGTTAGCGGTGCAACTATCAAACATGGGGAGTATTTGTTTCCTATGTTATTTTGTATAACTATTGCCGGACGTACACCTGCTTGCACAGAACCTCCCACATCAGGAAAGTTTACCAAAATCAAATCTCCTCTTGTTATCTCTCTGTTACATATTTTTGTGTTATTTTCTTTAAAACAAATTTTTTCCATAAACAACGTCCTCCTTTCTTTTTGTTTAACGTTTTGTTGTCGTTGTTTATTTTCTTCTTTTTTCTATATTATAACCGTACAACTTTTAATATTCATTGTATTTTGATGAATATAATGTTAAATCTATCTTAATATTTCCATTGAGCCTAAATCATTTCCAAACATAGAAATATTCAGTGTTGCTATCTTTTCTCTTTTCTCAAAATTATTACACAAATTAATGACAATTGGCTCTATGTAGCTTTTCTTATAAAATATATCTGCATTAAATTTGCTCAAGCATCTATTCTCTTGCAAACTCCACAAGCCAATAAAACATTTTTCATGCAGTTTATCATACGCCACATATGGTGTAGCGGCTCGATTATAGTCAACAGCCAAAGTTCCGCAATCAAGTATTTCGCATAGCTTATCTATATTTAACAATTCAAAATATAGATATTGCAAGTTACTGATTTGATTTTGATTAAGATTACCTAGCGCATATGTGTCGATAAGTAGTGTAATCTTATCATTCTCTACGCTCGACCTAGTTTCATCAATATAATCTTCTTTCAGCAATTCCGTAATTTCAACCCACTGCTTTTTCTCTAGCGGAAAGAGTGGCATAGAAGCCACTAAACGTTCAGGAACGTATCGACAAAAAATAGTTAAAGTGACATCATGTATTCCTATTATAATAGTATCTCTTGCAATACTTATAATGGCTGATGATAAGTCATATTCAAGCCGACCGATCGTCATGCAATAGTCAAGCAGAACTAAATCTTGTGTTCTGTCTAACTCCAAACATAGAAAACCATGATCGATCCCGCAAATGTCTTGTAAATCCTCAAACCCACCCCTATGTTCTTCTTTGATAATTGGATTGTCAGTTAGCTTCAAAGCTGTTCCATATATTTTGTCATTATTTTTGTTATTTGTGAGTATAAACTCGTTATAGCATTTATTGCATACTAATTTTATTAATTCTTGTAAGACCATTTTTACAACTCCCTTTTAATTTCAATCTTTGTAAAAGAACATCTGTTCTAATATGTTTATACTATACTATAAAACAAATGTTCTGTCAAGTGATTTATGTCCATTATTTTGTACAGTATATTTTACCACACAATCAAGGTAAATATTAGTAAAACTAATTCCCACTGCCTTAATTTTATCACCATTCAATGCTTAAATCAATGATAAATTATTCCCAAAAATAAATACACGATTTAACAGCGACAATAGTTTCTTCGGAAGTTCCATACAATTCCGATATAAACCTCTTTTCGGGTTGATGGGAATGAAAAAGACTCTCCATTCTCATTTACCCATATCTCATGCGACCCCTTACCTCTGCGTGAGTATGAAAACCCACGCTCGGCAAGCAGCCTTTTAAATTTGTTTATGTTCATTTTTGTTTGTTGCTCCTTTTTTTATTTTTTGCAAGATTTGAAAACAAAACTTGCATTTTATTTACTTTAGCCTGTTGCATCACACTTTCTCAACATTCTAATAATTCCACTCTGACCCTTCGGCGTTACCATAGGTGTTAGTCCTATTCTGACTTCGCCATTCTGTATGTATGAGCTTTCTTTAAGCTGAAACCATGGCTGAGTGTCTATGTACCTTTGATAAGGCATATTCTTATGACCGTCCCTACAGCCTAACACTTTCTTCTCTCTCAGAAAGTTAAACAACCTTGTTTTGCCTATTTTTATTCCGTTCTTCGTTGCCAACTTTGCCATGTCGTTCATTGAAATACAATCTTCAGAGGTCTGTATATGACTTGCAAAGTCCACAAGAGGTTTGTCCTGTTCTATCTTATTGTTAAGCTGTCTGATCGTTGACAGATTAAGCCTGAACAGTTCTCTCGTCTGAGCATCTGCATTTGGTAGATAGGTGTTAATGAACATCTCGTCATTGGCTACATAACCACCTGTCTTGCGTATAGTAGGAAGAACTTCATCAAATATCCAACTCTCAAATTTCTGTGCAGATGAAAGTTTACTATGTGCTATAAGACGATATAAATTTCCCTCAGTAATAAATTTAGCCTTCTGTTTCCTCCCTAATGTATCGGTGAGGTGGTAACTTACCACCCCATCTTCTTTACAGTGATACTTTAAAGCATTTACACTGTCCTTATACCCTAATGCCTTAGTAACATCTCTCCCACAAAATAAAATTTTATCATTATTTTCCCTATGTATTCTTATTTCTCCAAATTCCTTATTTTCAAAAACCTGAACACAATCTTGCATAAAAAAAATACCTCCACAAATTATTCGTAAGCATAACTTGACAAAGGTATCTATTTATAGTATAATTTAAACAGATACCTTTATCTTAATAGATATAATGATCCTTGACAGATACATTTATCTTTTATAAGTATGGGTAGACTAAATGTATGGGAACGTTTCAACTTGGTAGGGAGGAACGTTCCTTTTCATTTATTCGTTTTTTAGTTTATTGTAAACCTCTTTTATACCTGCACGAATTATATCTGATTTTGATTTTCCAGTATGTTCAACACAATATTCAAGCATTTTTACATCTTCATCAGACATTCGTATTCTCGTGTTGTTATTCTTAGGATTGTCAGTAGGTCTACCCATTTTTGGTTTCACTAGAAATATCACCTCACTTTTGTGTTACCATTAATATAATAACATATGGTTACACAAAAGTCAACCATATAATCACAAAAATATTGCACAAAAAAATTAACTTATAATAAATATATTTGTTAAATATTACAGATTAAATACAACGTATAGTAGGAAGAACTTCTGAAGTGACCCAACGTTTAAATGTTTTAGCCTTTGGCAGCTTGCTTGAAATTACAAGGCTATAAAGTCCACTTTCATTTACAACAGTCGGATGCTGAGTCCTGCCCATGGGGTCACGAATCGTTACCCCATCGCCCTGCATTTTATCTTCCTTGTCAACATGATCTGCTAAAGCTTTTTTGGTGTTTGCATACCCCAAAATCTCAGCCACATCTTTTCCGACAAACCAAGGCTCTCCGTCCTTAACTATTGTCCTCACTGTTCCAAATTCCTTGTTTGTGAATGTTTTGATTCCGTCCATTTTCTTTGTCCTTTCTGTTCTTAATTTACATTGTTGTTTGAAATTTCCTGCTTGCAAGCATAAAAAATACTCCCACCTCTTTAAAGATAATACTTGACAAAGGCAGAAGTATGTGATAGAATATAGTTATACAATCACCATTTGTCAATTCGCTTTTGTGTGGTTGTTCCTAGATATAGTATATTGTCCCTCCTGCAAGATGTGGCAATATACTATATTTTTTATTCTTGATGTTCATGTTCGGCTACATACTTTTTTAAAAAATCCTCAACCAATTTTTGGATTGTAGTATCATTCTTTATGGTGATGATTTTTAATTTTTTATGAAGCTCGTCATCAATACGAATTGGAACTTGTTTAATAACAAAACACCTTCTTTCTACTATCTTGATTTCATTATATCAAAGTGTCAAGGTGAAGTCAACACTTAAAAATAAAAATCTTTCACAAAATTCTAGCGTATTTTTTGTTGAAATACACAATTTTAGTTTCTGAGATATTACACTTAAACCCTAAATCTTGATTTTCAGCCTAAAATATGCTAAAATTTTTTTATTAAAAGTAATTCTAATTAATCTTAGAAATTGGAGGAAATAAAAAATGAGCAAAATAAAATTAATTCTTATTTCACTCATGACAATATTAGCATTGTCCTCATGTAATAGTAAAACAACAAGTTCCATATCTGACAGTAATTTCACTACCACTACAACAAGTACAACAACCACCACTCCCACAACAACTTCTCATACTTTGACAACAACTAAACCATCAACTACCACAACCACTTCCAAATCATCAACTACTACCACAACGACTACAACCACAACGACAACTACAACTACAACTACCACGCATGATTATAGTTCTGAAATAAGTGCTTTAGAGCAAGAAAATAATCGCCTACAGAGTGAAATCTCCACCTATCAGAACGAAATAAACAATGAGCAATCTGATATTTCCATCTATGAAATCTACAAATCGGATGCCGAAGATGATGTTGAAGAGGCTAAAATACAGCTTGAAAACGCCAATAAGAAAATGGTTAAAGTTTATGGTGATGGCGGTTGGACTACAGAAGTTGACTCCGAAGCAGTTTCAAAGGCTCAATCTCACTTAGACGATTGCCAAAGAGTTGTTGACGTATACAATGAACTTATATCAGAAAGTCAAAGTAATATTGATTATTATAACACTTGTATATCTAATAATCAAAGTTCTATTGAAAACAACAATAGTCTTATAAACGATTATCGTAGTAGATAATCATAAAACAGGAGGTAACACCATGAAGAAAATTTGTTCCATTCTTGTGATTGCAATAGGAATAACACTATTTGTGATAGGTTATACAACAAAAATTCCAAGCAAAAATTTAACCACATTTTCAATTTTGGAAGGTGACAAGTATAGTGCCATTGACGAATATGTTGGCGGTGACGCTTACAACTATATCATAGGAGCTTCACTTGTCAGCGGTAAAATAGCCGCTGCGAAAATTGAGAGAGTAATTTTTATATCCACTGGCTCATTAATTTTCTCCATTGGCATAATTGGTTTTGCATTTTCATTTAAAACCAAAGAAAAGAAACCTAAAGAAAAAAAAGATGTTGGCGAGCAGGGTGACTTGTCACAAACTGACGAATGAATTTTACAAAGTTCCACAAAATAGTATTGACAAAATGAGTATAGTATGCTATACTATAAATGATGAAAGATTACTTCTGTCATCTCTAATTTACGCTTCGCAATGTGCGACACAGAAACATTGTAGATACAATTACGTTTCACAATGTACGGCAAAGTAACATTGTAGTATTCAATTTACGCTTCGCAATGTGCGACACAGAAACATTGTAGTGATGCTGTCATTTTGGTTAATCTGAAGTGACAGCATATTTTTTGTATTAGGAGTGTCAAAATATGACGGAACATGGTATGTACTTTATTACGCCCGACTATTATCAACTTATTCGAGATGCAGGAGGAACTTGGAATGATTGCAAGGAAAGACCCATTGTTTGTTTGATTAAGTCCACCGAAAATTCCAAATTGTATTGGGCAATACCTGTAGGCAAAGTAAATCATCGTGACACTAAAGCTATTAATCGTATTTATTCCTATATAAACAAAGATCCAAGAAATATTGCTTCTTGCTTTTATCACATTGGCAAGACAACCACCAAATCTATTTTCTTTATTAGTGATGCTTTTCCTGTAACAGATGTCTACATAGACAGAATTTATGAGGGCTATGACAAACAACAATATGTTATTGGAAATAACAATCTTCTGTCTGCTCTGGAATATAAGCTCCAAAGAATTTTAAGTTATGAAAATGCTAATCCCAATTTCTTCCGTCAACATATTACTGATGTTAAAAGAAAACTATTAGACGAAATTAACAGTTAAGCAAAAGAGGTATTCTTATGTCCGAAATTAAATCAATAACAGACCAAGAAATTTTATCATACTGGGACTCAATTAAATCCGTAAGAGGAGTTGCTATTAAACTCGGTATCTCGTGGCAAAGAGTTATTAAAAGTCTTTCTAGTTTAGGTATTATAGTTAATAATACCCACGCCAAAATCACTCAATACCACAAAGAAGGGAAGTCGGCTAATGAGATTGCCGATTTAATGAATATGAATGTCAATGTTGTGAAAGCCTATCTTCCACGCAACAGACCTCAATACAAAGTTAATCAATCTAAAAATGCTCTAGCAGTACAAAGAAGTAAAGAACGTCACAAGAAGCACTAAAGGGACTTTTAAAAGTCCCTTTTTATTTTACATACTTATCCACAACTTCCTTACCCACTTCCATTTTTAGCATTTGTTCTTTTACAAGTCTGCTGTCGCAGCCACTATAATGTTGCTCAGTTATCCTCAGATCAGAATGTCCTAGGCTCTGACAGGCAATACGCAAATCTCTAATAACATCTTCGCTACCTTTTTGAATACAACTAATATACACGGAATGTGTCTGCCTAAAGCTATGAGTGCTGTACTTACCTTCTATGCCGTGTTTGGCGGTTATATTCTTTAGAAATGTTGTAACAGAATTAAGTTCCATAGGAGCTATTCTGAGTAGTCTGCCGTTCCAATCATACTTCTCATTAGTATATATAATTTCTTCTTCTCCGTCCTCATTCAAGAAAATGTCCTCAATATATTTTCTTTTACGTTCTCCGCTTTGAAAAATATAATCTTCCGTATCAAGTCCATAATGCTTAATCACAAAACTCAGCATTTTCTTCGCAGTATCACAAAGCCATGCCGTTCTCCATTTGTCCGTCTTGTCCTCTTGTAGCGTTAAGTAATCTACAATTTTTCCGTCATTATCGGTCAAATCTTTTACCCTCAAGGTCATTATATCTCCGTAACGATAGCCTGAGTTACAAGCAAAGATTATAATATTCGCTTTAAAATACTTTTTGTTCTGAAATAAATCTTCCAAGAGAACATTCAGATCATCGGGTCTGAACCAGCTTGCAGACTTCTGCTTGCTTTCCTCGTGCTTTGCAATAGCATTTCTGTGACCCTTTTTTCGTTTTGGCTGTTTTGCTATCTGTATTCTTGACGGAAGTCTGTCCGATAAATCGAAAATTTTGCAAGTTTGAGCTGTACTAATATTCATTTTTCATTCCTCCTCATATACACAATGTAAATACTATCCCTGCTATCAACATAACGCCTGTAAAGAGTAACCCAAAACCACCATAAACAACGTTTCTTACTATCATTCTAACCTTTCTCTGATGTTCCTCTCTGAGCCTTTGGCGGCGTTTAGCTTTTAGGTATGCTTTCCGTATATTGTACTCCTGTTCTTCCTCTATCTTCCGCAGTTCTTTTTTGCGGTCATTGTCTAGCATTTGAACGAAAAGTAATGTGTTTGTATTTTCATTTTTCATATTTATTCCTCCTATATTTATTCCTGCATAAAGAAACACTCCTATCAATCAATGTGATTAATAGGAGTATTTATATTTATTATATTAGTTTTATACGCACAATCGCTTTCATATCGCAAGTAAACTGTCTGTTTCTGCAAGTCTTTTAAGAAGCTTTTCACGCTCCACTTTTAAGCTTTCCATGTCTATATCAGATACGAGTTTAACGCCCTCGTGGTCTTTGATTTTGCTATAAATCGTTTCAGGAACACCTTTTACACGAACGATTGTGTTCTTATCAGCCGCTATTCTAGGACTTTTGACAGAGCCACCCGAAGTGGCAAAGCCACCGTTTATAAGCATTGCATTGTCGGAGAAAATAACCTCTCTGTCACGATAAAGTCTTTTCAGAACAACGATTGAGCCAACTCTGATTTCTCCGTCCTCGTAACCCTCAGTATAAGTGTCGAGGTCAAGATCTACTGTGACAGTGCTAACCGCACCAAGTTCTCCGCATTCACCATAGCATTCGATGAGTAACGCCTTGACAGCTTCCTTGTTCTCCTCTGGGAAGACCCAGCAAGGGGCGTTCCACTTGCCCTGTATCTGCTTTGCCCCTGCGACAAAGCTCTTGTTATACGGACTGTTTACCTTGATTGTCTCGTTTTCAACTGTAACTTTCATGTTTTATCTCCTATTATATTATATTACTTCTTATTATCAGGAATCTTAGCCCATATTGCCTCTCGATAAGCCAACTCTTGGCTATAGGTTTCATGCCATTGCTTATCCAGTTCTTTTCGTTCCTCAAGCGTAAGACTTCTACCCTCATCAATAGCCTTATAAAAGGCGTCATCATAAATCTTTTGAGCTTTGTCAAAAGCTCCAATTGGATTGTATTTTCTGTTAATTTCTCTCCGCTTATTTTCGTTGTGGTTTACCCACAAATAGATAATAAGCAAAATTATTGTAGCAAGTAACATTGATTATTCCTCCTAATTCAGTTCATGCTCGTTGTAAATTTCTTCATTATTTCTAATTAATTATACCACAAAATTCCTCATTAGTCAACTAGAATTTTGTCAAATACGTCCATAAAATCGGACAATATGGCTATTTTTATTAACCATGTTTTACACTCGTCATCAGTATAGCCGTTGCACTTCATTTGTGCGATATGTAATCTAATACGCTCATTCCGTTCCAATGATCTGATACGTTCCATAAGACGCTTGTCAGGGTGCTGTATTACCATGTTATTCTGCTTTTCTGTCATTTAAAATTCCTCCTAATCAAAATTTTCCATAGCTCTAATAATTCCATTTTCCGTGTAAATGACTAATTTAATATTATCGTTCTCGAAAAAATAATTGGCTGATCTTAATTTATCCTCAAAGTTTAGAGTTCTATATAGTTTCCAGCCTATTTTTTCTAGTGCTATCATTGACTCAGAAATTTTCTTGTTAATGAACCTCATATAATCACTTCCTTAATACTTATAAAAGTATGGTTTTATTCTAATACATATTCACTACAAATTTTCAATAAAATCGTCAATATCCTTAAATCGTCTTATAATAGGTATATATGGTAGATTGTCGGTATAGATACGTATCTCTCCATAGATACGTATCTCTCCTGTTAAAATATCTTGCTCGACACAAAAATCGCCAAGACTTTGTTCAGGATAATTTGGTTTATAAGCTATACAACGATATTTTAACATTTGATTAAAATACAAATCCTCAGCTTTTATATTCTTATTAACGTTCTTTAATTTTGTTACAACACGATTTCTAAATTCTTTTGCGCTAATTGTATTTGCCATAACATTACACCTCCCAAACATTCAAACAGATAATGCCCTTGTTATCAACATAAACATTATCAACGCTCGATACTTCCGCATAATTCATATGCTCCGGAACGTCTCCGTAATATCCGTCATAAACAATTTTCTCCCCAGCGTCCGACCATATCTGAATGTATTGTGCCTCAGGATCAATGAACATTTCCATAAATTCTTGTACTGTCATAGTTAAATAACCTCCTCAAAAAATTCCGTTTCCGTATGTATTCTTACATGGTACTCCTCACAAGTATCTCCCTTGCTCCGAGTATATAATAGGGGAATAATTCCCCTCAGAATATTAAATCAATCCATTTTCTTTGAACTCTCTTATCAATCCGTATTGTGTGCCAAGCTTTCTAAGTTTATTTTGTATTTCAGCTAATTCCGCATAGCTTATTGAGCTTTCTAATAAATCAGCTTGTAATTGCATCGCATACTCTCTTGTTTTTACTTTTCCTCTTGCATATTTGTTATTATTCATTTTGTTATTATTCATAAGGTTAAGCCTCCTCATCATCAAGACCATCATCAATCTCAGCATTTTTCCATTCTTCATGAAGTCCATCATTTCTTGACATTTCGCCAATTGTTGTACACAAAGTTGTATTTTCATTAACTTCATACAACTCAACATCCATATTATCTATATTAGATGATGCTTTTTCACAAAACTCTTTTACTGTCATAGTTAAATATCCTCCTCATTCTTGATTGCCTTTGCACTGATTATCTTTACGGCTCTGCTTCCGTAGTGGTTCTTGACAGCCTGTATAGCCTCACCACGATTGTTCACGTTGTAAACTCTTGTTCTTTCGTGGAATGGTAAACCTTTGAACATAAACACTACCATATAATCTTTCATCATCACACCTCCTCATCGTCAAGACCATCGTCAATAAGGTCATCTATTTCCAGCTCATAGCATAGGTCACTCAAAACCGCTTCTTGAGCGGCTACATAGCGATAGACTTCACGCTTTTTAGCGTTCTTCTTATCGTCATCATACTCCTTTTCTGCCTGCTCAAGTGCTTTCGCTGTCTCGTTGTACATCTTTATTATAATTCCGATCATTTCTTCTCTTGTCATGGTTAATTCCTCCTTAATTATCTCTCGATTAGTCTGATTATCTCATTGCCATATACAATGGCTTTAGTATACTTTTCGTTTTGCAACTGCTTAATAAACTCCGTGATAGGGATTGTGTATCCTCTATCGATTTTCCAGCTATACATATTTATAAGATCTTGTAAAAGGTCATACAAAGTATAGCCCATAAAGGGGCATTCTTGCGGCGAATAACTCCGCAAACACTTGATAACATGATCGCTCATGCTTACGTGTGTTACTCCGTTGAGTTTATGTGTTATTGTGTTCATACTTATTTACCTCTATCATTAGTACATTAATATCTACATTTTACGATCTGAATTATTCCAGACTTAATGCACAAGTCGGCTAGTTCGTCTTGCTCTTTAACCTTGTTAATATCGGCTTGAAATATCTCAGGATTTTTAATTGCATACTTTTCCACAAAATCATTTTTTCTGAGATTATAGAGAAAATAATAGTTCTCATCAACGACTACAAGCCTATTATACAAGCTCATTAAATTAATATTTTTCTCTTTGAATTTGCGTGAGATTTCAAACAATATTCTAGGGGCTAATGAGTTGTTTATAATGGTGCAGCTCCTTATAACTCCGATCGTTTTGCTATTATCACCCTTTACTGTAATTGATGTTTTACCGATTTTTATTTCCTCTCCATTAATTTTTGTAATTTCCATAAATTTTGACCTCCTCAAAAATATATTATATGTATGTATGCTATATGGCATCCGCTCCACCTCATGCGGTTTTGTGGATATATAGGGCGGCTTATATAACCGCCCTCAGATCATAAGATGGTATAGCCTTTCGTGTGTCACAACTCCATGAAAATAGGTGCATACTGCTTCATGTTAGTATCCTCATTTCCATTAGCCTTTATAATGCCGTTAACCGCTTGAACAACTCCATATAGCCAGCCGTTTAAATAGTCTATGTTTTCGCAAAACTGCACATAAGAGCCGTTTTTAACGTCCTCAGCAGACTTGAAAATATACCAGCCTTTACTATAGTCAGCCTTTTCAATGTGGATATAGCCCATATTGACGAAATAAGCCCTTAAATTATCCTTGATAATTGCAAATTGCTTTGGCGTGAAAACCTTCTTGATGTCCTTTGTACTGATGCCAATAGTGTTTGTTATGTTCTCTATGGTTAATTCCTCCTCAAATATGTATCGATTATTTTTTTACTATGTTATATGGTGTGTTTATTTTCCTCATGCGGAAAATACCCACATATATCGCCCTTTATGGGCGGTTATTATAATTAGATTACCTCCTCTTTAATGTCAATAACTCCATAAGGTTTATCATTCCTGCCCTCAAAATATTCATGGCACTCATTGATTATACAGCCCTTTTGATATGAATTAAGATCATTTACGTTCATCTTTTCTCCGTTTACATTAAACAATTCATATCTATCTTCACTTGTCTTACGTCCGTAAAGAATAAATGTACACTTAAATTCAGATAATTTGTTAAACAAACTATCAATTTCCTTATCCGTGAGATTATTTTTTTTACATTCGTTTCGTAGACATTGCAAGTCATCAATAGTAAATGTTACTTTGCGTGTATTTCCGTATTTATCCATTGTTTTATACCTCCTCAAAGTCTTAAAGTTGTTATAACGTGTAAATAATGGTTATGGTATCCGCTCCACCTCATGCAGTTTTGTGGATATAAGGGGCGTAAACCCCTTTAAAATGGTTCAATCTCAATACCGCTCAATATTTCTTGAGCCTTGCTTAAAAATTCCGCCTCATGTTCATCAACATAGTAATCAATATAATATGCCGTCACCTTATCTACAAGTTTATTATCACTCTTGATATAGTCGATCACTTCTATACGCTCAATAGAATCATCACTATCAAGATTTTTAAATTTTCTTGTCGCCTCTATAAGATCATTTTCAGAAATTTCCAAAGCGTCCGCAAATTCTGAAATGTCATTGAAATAGTCGTAAACGTCATCATAATTCGGTAAATCACTATAGATTGTAACGTGATCGTCATTTATCCATGAATGACCGCCCATATTTATAAACGTTTCAAGGCGTCCTATTTTTGCATCTGCATCATAGTAAAAATATACGTCCGTTTGGTATGGGTTTAAGTCGATCTCAAATTTTCGCAAGATCACCGCAAGTTCAGATACAAGATCATTGATGTTGGTGACGTCCTCATCGGTGATATAGTGCTTAATGCTTGTACTCATTTTTATACCCTCCTTTTAATAGTTTTTTAGCTTTAACTTAAGGCTATGGAATAGGGCTTTTATAGTGACGTCCTTTAGAACACTTATTTTGTTTTTTATTGTCTCTTTTCTTTTGTTCTATACTTTTTAACTTTTATGTCACGTTCCAGAATTTCGATTCGTCATCGTTCTCTTCACTGTATTTTTCATCTATATCATCAATGTTATAGATGTCAACTTTGCCCCAAATCATTGTCGTGCAGTCATTCTCGTCAATGATAGCTTCGATGTTGATTTTCTTGAATTTTCCCTCTTCACCTTCTTCACTGATGCAATAGTGGCTTCCATCCTTGTACTGAATCCATAAATAATCATCTGTTCGCTGTCCAATTTCATTTGCGTATCTGATGCCGTCAATAATATCGGCAACATTATGCAGAGCTTCTTTTCTGCTCTCCCACATCTCAAAAATCTGTCCACTTTTTGTTTCAAATGATTTCATTACAAACACCTCTTGACTTTTTATTTTTTTTGTGTTATCCTAAAAAATATGGTTGATTAAATTCAGATCATTGCACTGGATTCAATCGTATTAGCGGCTATATGTATAACCGCTACAATTACGACAATTGTTAGCAGATACCCTTTTTTGATATCCCAGAAATTCGGAAACTGGATTAAAAACATTTTGAGCCTATCGTTTTTAAGATTTTGCTAGTTTACATTTGACGTTGTTCAATCGGTTTTAGCCGGTTCAACTAGCAAATATTAAATTTTCAAGTTGCAAAAATTGTTATTGATTATAAATCAATTTAATTTACTAGCTGTCACATGACTTTGCAAAAGTCAACTAGATTTTTTATTGTGCGAGATCAACTCCATTTCTTTATTTGTCGGACGATTTTCAAAGTGCAATCGTGAAACTTGATGAACCGGTAAAAGATCTTGTTTTGTTCTTTTCTTTTACTGTATCTATATTATAACACATATACGTACGTAATACAATATATATTATGTACGTAATTTATGAACTTTTTATGAAACGTGTTGTTAAAATGTACAAACACAAGGCAATAAAATAAAGCATAATGCACAAAACAAATAACGAGGTATTAATATATTATGAACGAAAACAATACAAAACATAACGAATATATGAGAGAATATAGAAAACGTAAAACGTTTAAACAATTAAAAGTGGATATTAAACCAGAGGACTTTATAATAATAGACAATTATTGTAAAGACATAGAAATAAGCAAAGCTAAATTTATTGTAAAATGTTGTAAATACTGTATAGATCATGATATTAATTTTGATGATTAACTAAACCACAATATATAGTGGTTAATACAGTATTTGTTACTTGCGATACACAATATATTGTATGCTTATATTTTGAGCTATAAGGCTACTAGCAAGCGTTATATACTGTTGTATATATGGGTGCTATAGTTATACTTGATAGCCGTTAGAATGGATTTTAGAGCATACAATATATAGTGGTATTGTAGCGTGTTATATGTGTATATATACTATATATCGTGGTTAATGGTTGACGTGTGTTATATATCATGGGCTTGCAAGCGGTGATCTTGCAATGGATTTTGACTTGTGTATTTATGTATGTGTACAAATATTTGTACTGTTGTAAACATGATTTTACGTTATATAAGTGTACAATTTTTTGGACTTATAAGGATCTTGTAAGAGTTCTTTACTAATGCTAATTAGTCAATTTGCATAATTTCAAAGGCTAATTTTGTGTAATTTGCTAGTTCAAAATAGGGAATGAATATTAGATTTTAGGTGTATTTTGGTGAGTGTTTACCACTTTAGGGGAAAATATGGGGTGAAATAGGGAATTGATAGAGAATTGATAGGTTAAAATATTCATATAAAATGTTCAAATTTTAAAAAATGAGGATTAAGAGCGTTCGGTATATCGAATAACATCCACCGATAAATATATTTAGCAAAAATCAAATATTGACAATAAACAAATACATAAAAAATCAATTATTAATTTAGTCAATGATTGATAAAAATCAAGTATTATAAAATCGGTTGAGCTTGCGTAAACTCAGCAGGAATTATATTAACATTCTATGAATTATGATACAATTATTTATATATGTGATTTTGGCAAAAAAGCATATAAACCACGCATTTAAGCGGTTTTATGGATATGTTAATATACTTAATTAAATAGCTTTGGTGGGGGTAACTTTACATTTGTGGGAACATATGGAAAGCAGATTATCCCCTTAGTAGTTCCACTCTATCCACACGCCCCTAAAGCCAAATCCAAAATCAAAATAGCACTTTTTAAAATTCCTGCACACTCTCTCACCATCCCATTAAAACTCCCAATTTTTATTCGGTAACACGTTCGAGTAAACTTCGTATCTACGCCATTTTTTAAACTTTTCCAAATCTTAAAATATACCCAAATGCACCGAAACACACCAAAATTGACTTACAAACATAATTTCTATACCATAAAAAAGAACCCATTACTCCTAAAAAAATACACTCCATTAAAGACTATATAGGTCTTATTTTTTTATCCTAAAATGGCTATAAATCTAGTTTTACACTTAAACAATCACTCATTTAAAATTCAATTATAATTCACTGTCAACTCGTTAAGCTACATTTCAAAAATAGTACACTATCACCGAAACATCTTAAAACAATAAAAAACTATCAAAATATCATTTATAAAACTTATAAAATAACCTATCGTAAAAACGAAATAAACGTTTTTACGCCTTGATTTACAAGCAAAAACAACGAATAAACTATCGTAATTTTACCGAACACTTCGAAACAAAATATTCAGACGAAAACAAAATATTTAAACAGTTGCCAGATAATCCATACAAATATCAATCTTTTAACTGAAAAAATATCTGTGAAGATTATCGTGACCGTAGGGAACGATAATCAAGCAGGGAAGTTATATGCGAGCGTAGCGAGAATATAACTGACTAGCTGTGTGCAACACAATAATACAAACTTCTTTAATAATATAATATCAGTATAATGTCATTATCGGTTATTATCGCTTTATTGCTCAATAGATATAATCACTTTAATAGATGTAATCACAATGATCTTCATTTTATGCTAATTAATTTTATGTAAATCATTTAATGTTCTGCCTACATTATTTATTTTAATTTCACTTTGCAAATAACAAATTAACATAAAAGTTACATATTTATGTTCAACTCGCTATTGACACATCTCAAAAGTAGTAGTATAATAACCGTAGAATCTCAATAGTAGCATACTAAAATTACAATACTAATATATCATATTGATTATTAGTTGTCAACAAGAAATTTATTCCTGTAAACAATTAGTATTCAAAAGAAAAACCTACACGCTTTTAGCGGGTAGGAAGGATTCTCTTATTACTAAAGATATCTAGTATTATTCTACTCTACACTTTGACCTACACTTTTGGTATACAGATTGCACACTTTTTTGCATTTTGACCTACACTTTTGGTATACAGATTGCAAAAATGGTGGACTAACAATAAAAGGTGGTGACAAATCATAACTGACAATTATTTTGTAAAAATACCCAAGAAATATATATACGCTGACTCAGCAGACAACTTTGAAATTTTATTGTATCGCTGTCTTAGTTACCTATATAAAACTAGAACAAGGACGGTAGGTACATCTATAAATGAAATTTTGGAATTGTGTCATTGTTCCATTTATAGTAAAGGTAACAGAGAAAATACTCATAGGATAAAAGCACTTTTCAATATTTTTATTGCTAGGTCAGATTTGACTTGGGATAACCAATGTGACTTTAAATCATTAAATAATGTTAATGCAAACGCTCATTTAAGATTTAAGGTCAACAAAGCAGTGTTTGATCCTCCAGATAATTTCGTAATATTGTACGACACAGAATGGGACAAACTAATGTCTATTTCAAATAGGCTGTCTAAGTCAGTACTTCTTCGTGTTTACCTATACATAAAGTCATGGAACTTTCAGAACACAGAAACTATAACAGAGAGTGTTTGTGGTTGTTACAAGAAAGAAACAATAATGGCAGAAGAATTGCATATGTCGGTTAGACAGCTAGACAACTATTTAAAAGCATTATGTGACAATGGACTAATAGTCAAACACATTACAGGCTCTTATAAAAAGAATGGTAGGGTCTATAATGCTCCTAACGTTTATGTGCTTAGTTCAGATCTGAACGTACAACAACATATTCAAGAAGCTGTTGATAGACTAAAGTACACCTATAAGGTAGATGAATTTCTACCAATGACACATAAGAACAAGAAAATTAGAAGGATTGATAAACGTGATAGATAATAAGATTATAGTTTTTGAAAACGAGGACTTTGGAGAACTTAGAACGGTTGAAATTAACGGAGAAGCTTGGTTTGTAGGCAAGGACGTGGCAATGATATTGGGTTATGGAAATGGAAAAGTTAAAAGTAAGGCTTTAGCTAACGCTATAAAAGATCATGTAGATATTGAAGATAAAAGGTTCTTAAACTATGATGAACTTAAAGCGTACCAAAATGGTGACCTTAAAAATATTAGCCACTATGGAATGACAATTATAAATGAAAGCGGTCTATATTCTCTTGTATTTGGAAGTAAATTGTCAACCGCAAAGAGTTTCAAACACTGGGTAACTTCTGAGGTTCTTCCTTCACTTCGTAAAACTGGCACATATAATACACAGGCTTTTGAAGAATTAAAAGCAGAGGTAACAAATCTCAAAGAAGAATTAGAGAAAAACAAATTGCCCAAGAAAACATATAGTCCATGGTTTGGTCGTATGCATCCCAAATATAAATTAATAGAAGATAGTCTCGGTATTACTAGGGGTGCATTGTACAGAGAAATTCTCAAAGAGCTTGCCAATAGATACGGACTTGATACATACCAAATAGAACAAGACTACTTGTATGAAAATTGCTTGGATAAATGTTATCCTCTTGACCCATATCAGTGTGTTCCGCAATATCGCAATATGATAGAAGATATTATTAATGAGTATTTAATCAGTAACAGTTTGGCTGATAAAAACGATATTATTGCGACTAAGAAATATCAGACGATATTCTCAAAAACTAATTCTAAGATTGATTCTAATGAGTCTCATTTTAACACAGAGGACGGTGAAAACAATGAATAGAAATCGCAAAACAACTTCTTTACAGGAACTATTCCCTGAAGATTATACATATGAGGCTCAGGACAAGCCTTTAGACGATAATGAAGAATATTTAAGGTTTCGCAGTGAGTATTGGACTATGCTTGCAGAAACTGACGATACATACGCAGAAGATTATATGTAAGATAAGATAAAGGAGACAACACAATGAACAATTTGAAACTTGTAGAAACAGACGTATTTAATGAAATCGCAACTTGTGACTTTTGGGGTAACGCCAACAATGAGTATCTTGTCACAAGAGAACAGATTGGTAGGGCATTGGGTTATAAAAATCCTGCAAATGCAATTAAAAATATTCATTTAAAGCATAAAGAAAGATTGGATAAATTTTCAACTCAGCTCATTTTGGGCTATGTCGAGGGGAATAGGTATGTTGAACGTGAAAGAATACTTTATAACCGCAAAGGCATTATGGAGATTTGCCGTTGGTCTAGGCAACCATTAGCAGATAAGTTCATGGATTGGTGTTGGGAGATTATGGATAGACTTATCTCCAATAGTTTGAATAATGTAACATTATCAAGAGAAGAATATTCTATGATTGTTAATGCTGTCAATGAAGTAGGTCAGCTTAATAAAGTTAATGAACAGCTTGCACGTCAGTTGCAAATCATTTCTGCACAGAACACCACAATGCAGGATAAGCTTTCTCGTATGTGGCAGAAAATAATGCTTATTGTACCACCTGTGCATTATTCTTCTTGGAAAAATAAGATGTCTCAGAAAATTGTTTCGCTTGCAAAGATCTTAGGTTATACAAATGATGATGATAGAAAATCTATTTATGGCGATATTTACAGCATGATGAAGTCAGACTACGATATTGACCTTGACTCCTACAAAGAAAACTATTTGTTATCACAAACAGACTATAAAAACGTAGCAATGATAGATGTTATTGATAGCGATACAGTTCTTAGAGATATTTTCGAGGAAATTGTTGACCGATACATACAAATAAAATCAGGAATGGAGGTAATTAACAATGCCTAAACTAACAAAACTTACAGAGAGTGAGTATGCCAATGGCATACTCGCAGAAGCTAAAAGAATAAATAATAACGAGACAATTCGTAAGCAACCGCCTACAGAACAGCAAGTTAGATTGTGTCTTAGAGTGCTGAGAGATTTTCACATACATATAAACAAGGATAATATTCCTAGATTTAAAAGTGTTCAGGAGCTAGAGCTTTGGCAAAAGAAAATGATACACGATAAATTATATGACAGCAACTAAAACGGAAAGGTAGATTAAAATGACAGAAAACAACAAAACTATGGTAACAGTATTTGAGAGCAAAGATTTTGGCAAGGTAAGAACGGTAGATATTGATAACAAGATTTACTTTTGCGGCTCTGACGTGGCAAAGGCGTTGGGGTATGCAAGACCAGCGGACGCAATAACATCTCATTGTAAGGGGGTCTGCGTTTTACCGACCCCTTCGGCTGGAGGTGTGCAGAAAACAAAATTCATCTCAGAGGGTGATGTTTATCGTCTTATAGCACATAGTAAACTCCCTTCCGCAGAACGCTTTGAGAGTTGGATATTTGATGAGGTGCTTCCAACCATACATAGGACAGGCAGCTATATTATGGAAGGCTCGGAAAAGGACAATGAATTAAAACTATTACAAGCTACGGTTACTCAGCTTCAGAATATGTTACTTGCATTATCGGCTAAAAAAATACCAAATGCAAAAGCTCTGAACATATGGAAGAAACAAATTGGTACTCCGCTTATAGTGAAGTTACAGGATAATGCTTTACAAACTACAGGTGAGGTTGTCGAGTTTGCAGATATGCTACATAGAGTTTATACTCAGATGACTTTAATGTTTGGATTCTGTACTGCTACGGCTCTTAGTGAATTTACAGACAAGTATAACTGTGATTGCACTACAACACAACCTAGTATTATAAATGCTATTGCGGATAATCATGTATATCAGGCTTGGTTTACTCAGGCTTGTAATCAGCTTATGGTTTGTGTAGGTAATGGGGATAGGTTTACATCTGATGATGGTTGTACTTATAATGCTACACAGTTTACTTTAGAGGACGGCTTTGATTTTATAGTTGCAACACTGGCAGAGGTTATGAATGATAGATCGGCTCATCATGCACACACGCTGTCTATGGTTTATAAGAAGATAAACACCACGAGAGGTTGGCGTAATCAAATGACAAGGAAGAAGGCAAAGACTAAGAAAGATGTAATATTGTCTGATAGAAAACAGTTTACTAAATTTGTGTTAGTTAGCAACGAAATTTTAAAGGAATTTGGAAGGAGTTAAATCTATGAAAACATATACGGTAACAAGTAAAGTAGCCGCAGAGGAACGTGAGGTTACAATTAACATTTCATGTGAGAATGGCGAGTGGGTCGCTAATTTGTATACTTGTATTGAGAAGTATGCCAACAAATGCAAAAAGCAAGGTTGGAAACAGATTGATGAAACAAGACACACTGACGGTACGTTTATCGGAGCTACATTTATTGCTCCTGCCAAAGCCATTAGTATTAGAAACGCTCACCCAACTAAAAGAGTTATCTCAGAAGAACATAAACAAAAGCTTTTAGCTGCGAGAAACAAAGATTAGTTAAAATTGTACATTAATTGTGTTGATTTTACAGCTATATTGTTTTGAGTATAATTTTACTTGTAAAGTATTACTCTTTAAAATTTAACACAATTAATGTATGTTCCTGACGGTAGAACGTAGATTATGATAGATATAAAGATAGGAGATATAAATGGCATTAAATAAACTATATTATGTGTATGGACTTGACACAGCTTGTTTTTACACTGATAAAGAAAATGAGATTGAAAGGTATTTACTAAAGGCTAGGCGTGTTAAGAACAGATTTAAACAGAGGTACGTTGATAATAAAACCAATCTTTCGTCAAAGAGACAAAAGCTCTATCAGCAATTAAACAAACTCGTTATAAGGTTGAAGTCTGAATTGAAAGAAGAATTACATAAAAACATAGGACTAACTCGAAACGTGAGAATGGATAAGATCGTTGACAAACACGGAGAGCCGTCTATTAGAAAGAGGGTTTCTATTTTTGATAGTTCTTTGACAAGATATTTTGGCTTAAAGGAAAGAGAATTTAATACTGAGATACTTATAATTAAGGTTTATTTTTACGATGTGGCTGAGAGTATTGTTAAAAATGGTTTTTACATGAATGGCTATAAATATAAATTTTTCTCGGCTTCAGCAGGGCAGATAAGAACAAAAAAACTTGTTGCGGTTAGAGAAGATTTGTTGCTTAAATATTGGAACGCCTTGACCGCTGGCTTAACTGTGGAGAAAATTAACAAGTTGGGCGGTATGAATATTAACAAATATTTAGCATATTTGGCTTTATGCAATTCTGCAACAGACCTATGGGAAGATTTTGATATTGATCGTTGTATTGTTGTTGATGATTTTGAAAATGTAATTCATGATACGGTTGATTTTATAGATGATAAAACCTACGAGATTACAAGAGTAACGAAAGATTTAGATTTTACACAAACTGATGGCTGTGGAATGATTTTACCATATCTAACTGATAGAAATTTTATGGTTAGACTACCGTGGATAAAGGGTTTATTGGCTAAATTTGATTTCGTAAAATTCATTAAGGATAACAATGCAACAGGAATCGTAAAAGATATTTATGGCACAACTCACAATATAATTGATGAAAATATTCAGATAATTTTCACTAAGAGTCAGTTAAAAATGTGGAAATATTTTGACAGTTGGGAAGAGTACAAAAACAATTTTAAAAAATATGGCTGTACCGCAGGTATATGTAATCGTGAAGAAAGCGTAATATCAGACTCGGTTATAAATTATCAGATGATACAAACTCTAGCTGATATGACGGATAGCGAAATAAAAGATTTGGCAAAAAGCAACATAGAAGAAATAGATAAAATTGCCTCTGATGTGCCAACAATGCTTAAAGTTTTTGGAGCTGATAAATCTAATTATTATAAAACTGGTTTTCAAAAGTGTCTTGAAATTTATCCTGAATTGCTTTCTGACTTATATTGTAGGAGTATGTTAAAAGATATAAAAAAGAAAAAAGAGAAAGAATTATGGTCTGCACGTTTTGATATGGGTGGTAAATATAGCTTTGTCATACCAGATTTGTATGCGTTTTGTGAATGGCTGTTTTTGGGGATAAAAAATCCAATGGGTCTTTTACAGAATGGTGAAGTATGTTGTAAGTTGTACAATGACAATGAAAAATTAGATTGTCTTAGAAGTCCACACTTGTATATGGAACACCCAATAAGAATAAATAAAACACAATTTGATTGGTTTGATACCAATGCTATTTACATAAGTTCTCATGACCTTATTTCAAGAATAGTACAATGCGATTTTGATGGAGATAAGTTACTTGTGACAAATAATCCAACGTTGGTTAGCATAGCAGAAAGAAATATGAATGGTATTGTTCCTTTATTTTACAATATGCGTAAGGCAGCGGCAGAAGAAATATCAGTGAGTTCTTTGTTTAAAGGCTTGTTGTTGGCATATAATGGAGGTAATATTGGTACACCAAGTAACAATATTACAAAAATATGGAATAGTGGAAAGATGAATAATGAAAAAATGCAAGCTGTTAAATGGTTAGTGGCAGAAGTAAATTATACTATAGACTATGCTAAAACGTTGTATAAGCCACAAAGACCTGAAAAGGTTGATAAAATTATCAAGCAATACACTAAAAACAAAATACCTTATTTTTTTATGTATGCCAAGGGCAAAAAGAAAGAGCAGGTAAAACCATTATCTTTATGTACTGTTGATAGAGTTAAGATGCTTTGTCCCAAAAGAAAAATCAACTTTAATTTTACAAACTCAAATATCGGCAAATTTGATTATAAGGTTTTGATGAATGATCCAGATATAGAATTTAATCAAAACATTGCAGATAAATATAAAGAAATATCAAGTACGTTAAACTTTAAACATACAGACGATAGCAAAATGAATAATTATCTTGCGGTGTTTGATGACGCAAAAAGCAAATTATTCAGTTTACCATATTCCCAAAACGTAATTATTGATAATATTATCATTGATTTGTTCCACAATAGGCGTACCGCTTTAAAGAAAACATTTTGGCTTTTATTTGGTGACGAGGTGTACAATAACATAAAAAGAAATATTGGTAGTAATTTTATACAATGCGAAAAATGTCATAAAAGATTTTATAAGCATAGTTCCAATGAAAAATATTGTGATAAGTGCAAGGGCTATCAAAAAATTAAAACAAAAACTTTGATCTGCTGTGATTGTGGTAAGGAGTTTGCGGTAGATAGTCAAAGTCGAAAAATTAGGTGTGAAGAATGTCACAAAAAAGAAAGAAGCAGGATAAACAAAAACTATCGAGAAAAGACCAGTTCGTTTTAAATAGAAAATAGCCAAATACCTCGCAAATACGTTGTTTGCGAGGTGTTTTTTGTCTAAAATGCTTAAAAATCGCTACCCATATGGAAAGAGTATTTTGCTAATTTACAAATCTAAAGAGTAATTTTTTCTTTTTAAGCAAATAAATATACTTATCCATATTATATTATATAACACACAAAGTCAATATTCAATGGGCATTGTGTACAAAATTAAAATTGAAAAGGTGGTTATTTTACACATGATTTTCGTCACAAAGGACGAGGCGGATTATCTTCGTCAGAACATTAAGAACGTTAAGATTTTCAAAACGTGCCGTCTGAAAAACAATGGCTCTAATCGTGGCAAGAGATACGCAGAGGAAACATCTGCGGTTGTTAATCTGCTTGCCAAGTACAGAGCTGATTAAAAAATATCTTACAGCACGTCTGTAAGGGTGGGTATATCCCACTAACTTATTTAGAAAAGGAATTTATTTTTTATGACAGTAACAGAAGAACTTCCAATTTCCATTGTAGATAATTTGGATAAGAGAAAGTACCCTACGCCTGAAGAGTACAACTATTGGAAATCAAGAGAAAACAGAACATTTTTCATTGATTACGAGGTAGACGAGTTTTATAACCTCATTGAATTAAGCAAGGTTATTATTCAGATGAACATGGAAGAAAGAGAAATTGAAAATCCAAAGCCAATATTTATTTTCATTCATAGTTATGGCGGAGACATAGAACAGGCAAATTATTTTTGTGACCTGATACAGAGTAGTCATATTCCTATCGTTACAGTTGGAATGGGTGTTGCTATGAGTGTAGGCTTTCTTATTTTTCTTGCTGGCAAGCGTAGATATGCGTTTGAACATTGCCAAATGCTCGTTCATCAAGGCTCTGCTGCTTTTCAGGGGAGTGCTGCTGAAATTGAGGAAGCTCAGAAAAATTATAAGAAACAGCTTGAGGGTGTGAAGTCATATATCCTTGCAAGGACGGACATTGACGAAAAGACTTTTAACAAAAATAGAAATAAAGATTGGTATTTATCTCGTGATGAACTTGTAAAGTACAATGTGGTCGATAAGATCGTTACATCGTTTGATGAAATTAATTAGGCGGTGTTATCATGGGCAAGAAAAATAATAATACAATAACCTCGTATGATAACCCACCTGAAAAAATTGACGGTGATCTGTTTTATAGTCTACAATTAGATAAAGAACAAGAAGAATTTGCTAACGCAATTTGGAACAAGGACAATGATATTATTTTCTGTAATTCCAAAAGTGGAAGTGGCAAAACTACCATTGCCGTTGGTATAGCAAATTTACTTGTGCAGTATCAAATGTTCTCAAAGATTATTTATATTGTTTCGCCTTGTGCAGAAGGTAGATTAGGCTTTCTACCCGGTGATGTAACTTCAAAGAGTGAAGTTTACTATGAACCACTCTATAATGCACTACAGACACTTGGTATAAATCCATTTACGGCTGTATGTACAAATAGTCTTGTTTCTGAGAAGTATGAAGAAGGTTATATCAAACCTCTTACGGATGTTTACCTTAGAGGCGTAAACTTTAAGGACGCAGTTATTATAATTGACGAGTCTCAGAACGCAACTTTTGATAATCTTAAAAAGACTTTAACAAGAATAGGTGAAAACTGCAAGACAATTTGCATAGGACATACAGGACAGATTGATTTACTTAATCATAAGGCAAGTGGATTTGAGAAATATCTAAATCATTTTTCAGGAAAAGAACATTGTCAGATTTGCGAGTTGCATACTAACCATAGAGGTTGGGTATCAACTTGGGCTGACGAATTGGAGGATTAAAGCAAATGGCTAAAATAACAAAAAAGAACGTTCTGTCGGTACAGGGCATTGTAAACATAGAAAACGGAAAAATAACATTTAGCGTTGAAGATATTGAGGGTGAAATTGCCCTTGCGAAACTTATGTCAGATTTCAACGGTCAGGAAGTAAAGCTGTCTGTAAACCAGACAGACGAAATTGCTTAACTGTTAGTGGGAGGAATTTAAAATTTCTACATACAAAAGATTTGAAGGTGAGTCTGATGACGAGCTTATATTTAGAGTGTGCAAAGACAAAGAAAAAATAGGCACTTGGAATGATGTTAGGGATATTTTAAATAATTTACTTAACGCTGATTTTGGTGAGTCAACTTATCGCAAAAAATTCCAATGCTTTGAGAAAATGTTCAATGCAAATCAGAAAATTTTCGCAGATACAGAAAACACATTTAATGAAATTCAAGATCAGATTCGTGAATTAAAGAAAGAGCGATACAAACTTCAAACAGAGAAGTTGGAGAATAATAGGTGGCTTAGAGAAAATGCACGAGATGAATTGATAACTGAAAAAATAGTCAATGCAATTTCTGATATAGACCCTATTATAGTTCCTGATTATTTGTCGGGAGTAGATAATGGCAAATCTGCGATATTGGCATTTACTGATTGCCACTTTGGCGTAGAGTTTTGCATAAAAGACCTATTTGGCAACGTAATAAATGAATATTCTCCAGAGATATTTGAACGCAGAATGTGGAGTATGCTCGAAAAAGTTGTTGACATCATTGCTAAAGAGGATTTGGCAGAAATTAATGTTTGGGAACTTGGAGACAGTATATCAGGACTTCTCAGACTAAATTCTCAGCTTATGCACCTTAGATATGGTGTCATAGATTCGGCAATAAAGTATGCTGAATTTCTTGCCAATTGGCTCAATGATCTTTCGCAATATGTGAAAGTGAATTTCCAAATGGTTAAGGACAGCAATCATTCACAACTTAGACTTCTCGGACAGCCTAAGAACAGTTTCCCCGATGAAAACATGGCAAAGGTGATTATTGCTTTCATCAGGGAAAGACTTAAATATAATCGAAATGTAAACATAATTGAGAATGAAACAGGCTTTTGCTTTAGCGATGTCGAGGGTTATAACGTGCTTGGTTGTCATGGCGAAGTAAAGAATTTGCAGAATTGCACGAGTTCTTTTTCAAGAGCGTACAATACAAACATTGATTATGTTTTGGCAGGTCATGTACATCATCAGACCTCAAAGGAAAATGCAAAACATTCAGAGGTGCTTACGATACGCTCTATGGTAGGTACTGATGACTATGCTATGTCCTTAGGTAAGACTTCTGACACAGGTGCAAGCCTGTTTATATTTGATAATGAATTTGGCAAGATTGCCAACTATGATATAAAAGTAAAGTAGGTGAATACTATGATGATTAAAAAGAGTTATAACGATTTTGATACTTTCATGCAGGATATTATAGATGTATATCTGGAAAATGAGGGCTTTAGTGTTTTATGTGATTACAAGTTGGCTTGTAAGATTATCAAGAAATTTTTATCATTTGACGATAAAACTAAAATTAATTCCATTTCTCTTGATCCGCCTGAGTGGAACGGATATGGTGGCGAATTTGTTGTTTCAACTTTTGAAAATGAGTTGTTCTGTGAAAGAGCAAGACGTGACGATAAGCCAATAATTGTTGGTGATGAGAGTATTGTTTTCGTTCAGCGAGATTTTGTCGGCAAGGATTTTACTGAAGAAGATTATGTTCCAAAGCTTTATTTTGGTTTTACAATTAGCGAATAATTTGTAGTTAAATACAACTCCTTTTATTATATTTTGCAGGATAGCAAGCGTTATCCTGCATATTGTCGGATAGCTCAATCGGTAGAGCAAAGCACTGTTAATGCGGAGGTTGTGAGTTCGAGTCTCACTCTGACAGCCAAAACAGAACTCAACATGCCTCTTAAAAATGCGTACCACGTTGAGTCTTTTAAATGAAAAAATCTGACGAGATTTTTGCACGGATAGTTGACAAAGTTTTGTTGACTATCCTTAGTTTTAATTACAAAGTAATTCAACCTCACACACCTCTTAACAATGTGTCCCAGTGAGGGGTATTTTAATGCCGTATAAATGTACAAGAGGGCTAACTTGTAAAAAGGTGGTCGGTGAGGTTTGTTGTTTCCAAAAGACGATTAAAGACAGAAAAACAGCGAGTTATTGAGTTATGGTTTTGTGGATTTTGTATTACTCCAAAAACAAAATTCAAGCCCTTATGGGCGAAATAAAGAAGATTAAGTGTGAGGGTAACACTCTAAAGAAAGCTTGAGATTAGAAGAAAGGAGAGTTTGAAATGGCTAAGAAAAGCAAACGTATTCAAGTACATGATGACGAAATACTTTCAAAAATCAATTCTGAAACAATGAAACTATGGAACAAATATAAAATTGATATGTCACTTAGAGAACTCTCCGAAAAGACTATCGCAGGCTATCAAAATGATTTAGAGTCTTGGTGGATATACATATATAAAAATCAGGGCAACCAAAGTATTATTGATCTGACGGAAGATGATATAACTGAATTTTTATATTTTTGTAAAACTGAGGGTAATAATTCAAGACGTATGAAAAGGCGTATGGCTTCAATTTCAGCTTTTTATAAATTTCTGCGTAAAAAGAAGTTAATTACAGAAAATCCAATGGAATTTATGGATAGACCTAAGAAAGATACAGATGTTATTACTCAGACGTTTCTAACTGTTGAACAGGTACAGGAATTAAGAATTGCCTTGCAAAACTTAGTAGAAAACGCTGACACGCATCATAAGAAACATAGGGCTTTACAATATCAGTGTTATGCTCTATTTTCATTATCTACAATGGCTAGGGTCAATGCGGTTGCGAATACTAAGTGGGAACAAATTGATTTTGACAATAGGGTTGTTAATGATGTAGTTGAAAAAGAAGGTTACGTTGTAACTCTTTATTTTTCGGAAGAAGTTAAAGAACTGCTGTTAGGTTTGTTTGAGTACCGCAAGACAAATAATATTATTGACAATGGCTATGTTTTTGTTTCTTATACAGACGGAAAGTTTGATAAGGTAACTAATGGTACATTAAATTCTTGGTGTCATATTATTGGTGAAATGATTAATGTTCCAACGTTACACGCTCATGATTTTCGCCATTCGGGAGCTACGCTATATAAAAATGCAGGTATGTCACTAGAAGATGTTTCGGCATTACTTAACCATAGTGGAACTGACGTAACGAGAAAATTTTATATTAGGGTTGATAAAAAGAAAATTAGTCAGAATAAGGATAAATTTGATTTTTGAGCGATTAAGCACTCATAGGGCTATAAAAGGGTGCTTTTATTACACAAATATAGAGAGGAAAATAATTATGGACGAAAAAGCAATAGAAATTGTAAGAGATTATATTGGAGAACATCTTGACAAATCAGATACAAAGCCTGATTTTGAAGTTTACACAGTATGGAAGTGCAAGGCATTACAGAACTGGAAATACTTGCTTTCAAGCACTCTTTTTGACGGTATGTATTATGAATTAACATACAATGGCGATAAAAAAGAGTGGTATCTTGATGCCTACAAGAAATTTGAGAACAAGGTTGCTAAAGAATAGTAATTAAATAGATACCAAATTAAGCACTCTGATTTAAAATTGGGGTTCTTTTATATTGGTTTAAAAATTAAACAAATAAGAAGGAGTTATAATATGAAAATATTTATATCACAGCCTATGCGTGGCAAAACAGATAAGGAAATACTAGAAGAAAGAGCAAAAGCTATAGATACTGTTAAAGAAAAGTATCATGCTGATGTAGAAATCATTGATTCTTTCTTCCAAAATGCACCTGCTGATGCAAGACCACTTTGGTTTCTCGGAAAGTCACTTGAATTGCTCTCGTCAGCCGATGTTGCTGTTTTTTGCAGTGGTTGGAAGGACGCACGAGGTTGTCGCTTAGAACATATCTGTTGTGCAGAATATGGTATTAATTGTATAGAATTTAATTAAGAACTCCAATTAAATGATCGGCATTTTTATATTGTCTTGCTTTTATAAAGCAAAACAAACAAGAGAACAAAAAAGGAGGTGGCTTGATTATGCCAAGAAAAAAAGTAAAAACCCCTGTAAGTACAAAGATATGTACAGAATGTGGCAAGGAAAAGCCACTGTCACAATTTTATACTACTAGAAATAGTAATATTTCTACTGATGGCAAAACGGTAAATATATGTAAGTCTTGTGTTAAAAAGGGTTCTTATAATTCTGATGGAAGCTTAAATATAGAAGCGTTCCAAAAGAAACTAATGTTAATGGATAAACCATATATACCAGAAGCTCTTGACTCTGCTATGAGCGAAGTAAGAAGATCATTAGAATTGGGCAAGGGTAGAACCGATATTATAGGCTGTTATTTTAAGAATGTGTCAACATTGCCACAGTATACGAAATTATCTTTTTTGGACTCTATGAATTTGTTTAATCAAGGCAAGTCTATTACTGAGGCAGTAACTACAACGGAAAAACGCAATATACTTCCTCGAAACGAAGAAGTATATGTAAATATGGTTGATGATTTCGTTGTTACAAACGATATTACCGACTTATTTGGCGAGGGGTACACAAAATCACAGTACCGAAAAATGAAGAAAAAGTTTGATAAATTAAAAGAAAACTACTCAATTCAAACAAACTTACACGAGGAAGCTTTAGCAACCTATGTTCGTTTCAAGGTGAAAGAGGAAGAAGCTACAGCGGCAGGAGATGTTGGAAGTGCTGATAAATGGAATAGAGCTGCCCAAGATGCTGCTGATAAAGCAAAGCTGACCCCAAAACAATTAACACAGGCTGATTTACAAGGTGGAGTAACTTGTATTTCGGAAATATCAAAAGCTTGCGAACAGGCGGTTGATATTGTTGAAATATTACCTAAGTTTAAGTACCAACCTAACGATGCTCCTGATTTTATAATATGGTGTTATATTAATTATGCTAGAAAATTAAAAGGATTACCTAAGTGTGAGTACAAGGAAGTATACCAATTTTATGACGACATGAAGAATGAGTACATTTCTCAGTATGGAGATCCCTATGGTATTTTTACTGATGACACATCAGAAAAAAATAGGAGTTCTGTTGAAACGTTTATAAAACTGCCAAAAGATTATGAGAATGGTGACAAGTAATGAACTGGCAAAGAATAAAAGATTTTGAAAAAAAAAGTGATAGTGTATTTGGTAAAAATCTACATAATTATTACACTTTTATAAGTTGGGCTAAGTGGTATCCTGATTTATTACTCGACTTAATGAAGCCTGAAACAGGTGGATTAAATCTGCATTTAGATCAACGCATATTTTTGCGTTGTGACGTTAGATTTATGAGTATGTATGGAACGTTTAGCCGTGGATATGGCAAATGCGTAAGCGGAGATACTATGTTATTTACCGATGAGGGTATTAAAGAGATTGGTGAATATTTTAATTATCAAAATAACGATGTCGAAACCTATTATCCTACACACGCAAAGGTTGCAAATAGATATGGTAACTTAGAATGTTCAACTTTAGGTCTTTATAATGGCAGAAAAAATACTATAAAACTGACAGATAGTAAAGGTTATTCTATAACAGCCACCCCTAATCATAGAGTGCTTGTTATGAAATTAAATGGAAGTGTAGATTTTGTAAAAACAGAAGATATAAAGATTGGCGATTATTTGGTTATTAATCGTAAAAATAATATCTGGGGTAACAATAATAAAGTTGAATATAAAAATGAAATTGGTGCATATGTAGAGAGCTTATCTCAACAATCACGTTCACATTTGAATATCAGAGTAATGCCAGATGGAATTACACCTCAATTAGCATTGATTTACGGATATTTGATTGGAGACGGTTGTATGACTTCAAAAAATACAATTATCTTTACTAATATAGGTGACGAGATATTAGACAAGTTTAAAAATATTACGCAGAAATATTTTAACGTTGATGTCAAAAAAAGAAGTGGCAATAATTACGATTATGAAATTAATGACACTTATTTAAGAAAATATCTCGAAATTATAGGATTTGATTATAGTAGATCATATGATAAAAAAGTACCTAAATCTATAATGGCAGCTAGTAAAGATGTTGTGTCAGCATTTTTACAAGGCTTATTTGACACAGATGGTACAGTAGATAATAAAATTATATCTTTAACAACAGTGTCGGAAAAGTTGGCAAATCAAGTTCGTTTTTTATTACTGAATTTTGGTATTGTTTCTAAACTAAGTATTAAGAAAACAAAAAGTAAATTTGGTAAAGCATATCAAATTTGCATATCGGGGAACGATGTTGGTATTTTTAAATCTGAAATTGGTTTTGGTTTAAAGAAAAAGGCTGATAAACTTGATAAGTTGTGCAATAAAAAACATAACACAAATACGGACATAATACCATATCAGAACGAATTAGTTAAATCTGTGCTTAATGAATTGAATTTGCATTGGAGCGTTTCAAGGGAGTTCAACCATATTATAAGCGGAGAATGTGATTTAACATATTCTAAATTAGATAGGTTAATTACTCTATTGAACGAAAAGGGAGTTGCAAATAACACCTTAAACGAGTTGTATACAACTCATTATTTTTATAGTCCTGTTGTTAATATTGAACATACTGTTTCAGATACATATGATTTTCATTTACCTCAAACACATTCATTTGTGAGTAATGGAATTATAAGTCATAACACTTTTGATGAGGTACTTGCTATGGTCGTAGTAGCAATGCTGTTCCCGAATATTGAATTGGCTCTTTCTGCACAGACTAAAGAAAATGCGGCAGATTTATTGAAATCAAAGTGGAATGAAATTGTAAAACTATATCCACTTTTAAAGGACGAAATAAGAGAAGCTAGGTTTTCAAAGGGAAATGCTTATATTGAGTTCAAAAATGATGCAACCATAGATGCTATTGCAAATGCTCAAAGCACAAAGGGTCAAAGACGTAGAAGGTTAAAAATAGAGGAATCTGCATTGCTGAATAATGTACTGTTTCAAGATGCCCTTGAGCCTGTAGTTGAAGTTCCAAGACTTACGGTTGGTAGGCTTGCGATAGTAGACCCAATGGAACTTAATCAGCAAATTCATTTTTTTACAACGGCAGGATTTAGGGGTTCAGACGAATATCAGCGTAGTATTTCAATGTTAGATGACATGGAAAATCTAAAGGGTAAAATAGTTTTGGGAAGTAACTGGCAACTTCCGTGTTGGTATGGTAGGGGAAGTAATAAAAGCAAAATACTTTCAAAGAAGAAAAATTCTTCTGTTGTAGCCTTTGCTCAGAACTATGAACAAGAATGGGTAGGCTGTGCTGACGGTGCGTTGGTTAATATTAATAAACTAATGAATTGCCGTACTCTAACGGAAGCGGTTTTACAAAATTCAGATCCAGAACAAGAATATTATATGGGAGTTGACGTAGCAAGAAGCCAAAAAACTTCTAATAACCAATCTTCTATTGCTGTAGTGCGTGTAATTAGAAGTAAAGATAAAGGGAGAATTATTTACATTGATGTGGTGAATATTATTAATATTCCTAATGTACTTAATTTTAATGCCCAAGCTGCTATTATCAAAAAAGTTCAAAAACTTTATATGGCTAAAGTAGTTGTGTTAGATGCTAATGGACTTGGTGTTGGATTGGCTGATGAACTTTTAAAAGACACGATTGACAATTCTACAGGTAAGGACTTGGGCTGTTGGGACACTATTAATGACGATAATGTTCCAGAAGTTCCTAACTCGCCACAAATACTTTATAATATGAAAGCTCAGACTTGGCAAAATGAAATTGTAAGCACTTTTATAGATATGGTGGATAGTGGCAAACTTAGATTACTTGAAAAAAGACAAGATAATGATTTTACCGATAATGAATGGGATAGTTTTGACGAGAAAGTTAGACCTTTTATTGAGACAGATGCTTTTATTGAAGAAGCTGCGAATTTAAAGATGAAACATCTTAATAACGGTAACATTACTATTGAACAAGTTGTAAAAAAAGTAAATAAGGATAGAGTTTCAGCATTGATCTATGTGTTGTGGTATGTTAATAAATACGCCCAAGACATAAATAACGATGAATACGATTATTGTTGTTTGTTTAACTAATGCAAACACAAACGAAAGTGAGGTGAAGCTATGCCTAAAAACATTGTAGAGAATACTGGAAATGTTATTGGAAACAATCGGGATAAAACAGAAAGTGTTTCAGAAACTAACTCCGTGTCAAATACACAAGAGCGTTCCTATGAGTCAAATGCTTTTTACGAAATGACATCTTTTTGGGAAGATTGTATTGAAGATTTGCCTATTAATCTCGAGGACATTAAGAAATTTGCTCATAATCCGCAAATACATATAAAAAATATTCGCAAAATTTGTCGGTGGGCGTACTATGAAAATGGCTCTGTCATGACTTCTATCAACTATCTTAAAACCATGTTCACCTTGGATAAGGTGGTTTATTCAAAGTCAAAGACTAAACGCAAGAAGAAATTTGAAAATGCAAGACAGTTAATGCAACAAACTCTTGACACAATAAGATATAAGGAAGTTATTCGAGATAATTTGTTTAACGATATGATTGAGGGAATGGACTTTAAATACTTTGAGATTACAAAGTCCGTATTCGCTGACAAGTATCTTGATGACATTGATACTTTAAACATTGTAGAAATTAATGAATTGGGAGTTAAATGTGCCGTTATTAATCTTCCTGTTGACTATTGCCGTATAGTTGGCAGAAAGAATGGTTCGCCTATTGTTGCTTTTGATTTAAGATACTTTGACGATATGGCAGAAGACGACAAAAGAAGAAAACTACAGGCTTTCCCAAGAGAAATTCGAGAAGCGTATAGTAAACATTCAACTCACAATAATATTAAGCCATGGAAAGTTTTAAATAATGATAATACAATGGTGACAAAAATTAACTGTAAGGCTATTAATCCTTATGGTGTTCCACTAATGATTTGTGCGTTGGACGATGTATTGTACGCAGATTATTTCACTTCTACAAAGCGAAATGTATTAGATCAGTTGAACAATCAAATTATATATCAAACATTTCCTGAAGCAAAAGACGGACGTTGCACTTTGACGGAAAGCCAGCAGAAAAACCAACATAAGGTAGTTAAAGATGCTATTACTACAAGACAAAATAAATATGGCAAGTCATTTTTCTCGCTTGCCGCAGGTACAAAATTAAATGATATAAAAGTTGACACTTCTATTTTTGATGAAAAGAATGAAAATGCCAATAAATCGAAAGTGCCTGCCGATTTGGGTATTGCTAGTAGCGTCCTTGACGGTAATAGTACAGGAAACTATGCTGTTGCAACACTTAATTTGGAGTTGGTTGCAGGAAACGTATATGATTGGATAAATATGTTTATTATGGAATTGAATAAATGTATTAACGCCAATATTATTAAGGATAAAAAGCTTTATATGGAGTGTGCTATTTTACCTGTTACTTTTGTAAATAGAGATAAACAGGTTAAATATATGACCGACCTTTATGCTAGAGGTAAGGGGTCTTTGACGGCTTGGATTGCAAGCACTGGTTGGGATAGCGATGTATACTTGTCGCTTATGGATTATGAACTGGATGATGATTGGGAAAATAAATATCCAACGCATAAGACGAGTTATACCATGAGTAGCAAAGATAGTGACCCAAGTGATGCAGACCACTCAAATGGTGGTAGAAGTAAGGTAGCTGAAAAGACAAACGAAAATAGTATAATGAGCGAAAATCTAAATGGAAACGCTCAACCAAAACCTTCAACAAACTAAAACCTAAGTTGCGTTTAGTGACTAGGTTTATTTTATGTCAGAAAAGAGGTGAAAGTTAGTGTTTCATTGTGAAATAAGCGAAGCAAAGAGGTCGGATGGTCGCAGACGTGTAAAGTTGGTACTGCACGAAATTCATCAAGACCGTAATCACTATAACAAAAATGGTATTAGTTACAATGAGCAATATGTTAGAGATAACGCAGATAGCATTATTGGTATGCCTATTTGTGCAACATTTTTGGATAGTGAAAAAGATATTCCATACGACCATGGAATGACAGGTCAAGATGGCAATATGCCATTATTTGAAAATTCTGTTCAAGTAGGTTCTGCTGATGGTTGGTCTATTGAAGATATTCAGATTGATGGTGAGAAACATAAAGTTCTTATTGCCGAGGGTTATATTAATCAGCAACGTTATCCACATTTTGTTGAATGGCTTGAAAACAAAATTAATGATGGTGATACAATATATGGTTCTGTTGAATTTGTTGGTAAAGGCAAAAATAAAATAGTGTATGACGGAGAGCCTGTCGAAAAAGGTAGAGTACCAAAAGTTTATGACTATAGTGGATATTGCATTTTAACTGTCGAGCCTAGTGACGATAGTGCAATACTGATAGAACTAAATCAAAAGATAAAGGAGGACGAGAAAGTGGACGAAAAGACACTTAATCAGATTATTTCTGCTGTTGAGAATAAGATTACTGAACTCAATACTAAAAATGCAGATTATGAGAGTAAGATTGCTGAAATGAATGAGATTATTTCTACAAAAGATGCCGAGATAGCAACTCTTACAGATGAAAAGGCAACAGCCGAAACAAATGCTTGTCAGAAAGACGAGAAGATTAATGAACTTAACGGACTCGTTGAAACAATGAAAGCAGAATTGAATGAACTTAAAAAGTCTGCAAAGATTGCAGAACTTAATTCAGCTCTTGGAGATTTTTCAGACGATGAAAAGAACATGGCAAAGGATAAGCTTGACAAGTTTAACGCAGATCCTATGGGTTGTGGTATCGAGGTAAACGATATTGTTACAGAAATCAATGCTTGTATTGGTGCTGAGATAAAGAAGAAGGAAAAGGCAATGGCTGTTGAGATTAATTCTCAGAACAATTTTGCCGCTGACATATTTGGTTGCGTAGATACCGACAACGATGACGACAAGAATGACAAACTCGATATTGATAATCTGTTTGTATAAAAAATACGATTGGAGGAATTTTAAATGATTAAATTTGCAAATATTGGTGATTTCAAGGTAGCACAGAATTTTGGCTATCTCAAGACACCTGTTGTTCTTGAGAACGGCATGGCTGTTACATATGATCTTAAAACAAAGGCTGTTGCTCTGCCAACCGCAACAACAGCAAAGCAGGCTGGTCTTGCAGTTGTAATGAACAGAATTGATAAGCCTGAGACACTTACACCAAATGATTATAGAGTTGAGGTTGGTGAGTTTCCACGCATTTTTACTCTTGCTTCTCTTGCAGGACATCTTTTTGATATGGACGATGCAGTTGTAACAACAGCTTACAATACACTCGCAGTAGGCGACAAACTTGTAGTTGGTACTGACGGTAAGTGGGCTAAGAGTGCTGATGTTTCTGGTTATGCAGAGTATCTTGAAATTGTGGAAAAGACAAGTTTTGGCGGTAACGGACTTAGAGTCGTTGTACACGCTTAATTAATGAATGTAAAATAAAGGACGGTGTTTTAATAATGATTAATACTTCTTTTGAACTTAATAATCTGAATAAGTCTGAGGTTGCTGTCAAGAACGCAAAGGCTTTCAACGAAGTAGTTGAGATTTGTTCTGCTCTTTTTGCAGGCAAAGATACATCAAAGTACGGTCAGAAGGTAGACGCAGTACGTTCAAGAATTTCAAAGCTTGGTGAGCAGGCACTTGCAGGCGATAACAGAGCAGTTGCAGAGATTAACACTATTGTAAAGTATATTATACAGCCAAGGCTTCTTGAGGCAACAAAGGTATTTAATTTCCTTGGTAACTATCATGAGATTGGCTACGATGAGCAGCCAAAGATTAAGACTTATTCTTATGAGGGTCTTGATGCGAGACTTCAGGCTTCTGGTTCTGATGTCGGTTTTGCAGGTAGAAAGTGGGTAGAGTACCCAATCGTAACTCAGACAATTTCTTCTGGTATGGCTATTGATTATCGTGAGCTTGCTTCTGGTAATTTTGCTGGTACTGTAGCAGAGGAAATGGCGCAGGTGCAGACCGACATGAATAACAAGGGTGTTGCTTATGTGTTTGACATTATTAAGTCTGCACTGAAGCACAATACTGAATATGTAAAGTTCTATGGCGAGTATGACTCTGCTCCAACTCAGACACAGGTTGACGGTATGATAAATAAGGTTAGAAAGCTTGGCAAGGTTGGTATTGCAGGTGACTTCTCACTTATTTCTGGTATCTGCGATTGGAACGGCTATAAGACAGTTGGTTCTACACCAATCCCATTCTTCAACGCTACACAGGTAGATGAAATTGCAAGAACAGGTCTTAATGGTTTCTATAAGGGTTCGGCTCTTATTGAACTTGAGAACCCATATAACTTCACAAAGCCACTTGCTGACAAGTCAGGTTTTGACACATACTACAATCCAAATGATCTGTGGTTTATTGCACAGGGGACAAATTCTCCAGTAAATATCTTTAGACGTGGTGGTATTACAACCATGACAGGCAATGATGTTGAGACAGGTACAGTAAAGACACGTTTCGATATGGAGCTTGGTGCTGACGTTGTAAAGGGTAGAGAATTTGAAATTGGTCTGCTTACAAAGCAGGGTTAATTACATAATAATTATTGATGTGGCGAGGGTGTAAACTCTTGCCACATTATTATTATATTTGAAAGGAAGATTAAAAATTGGCAAATGTAAGAAAAAATACAACTACTGCCACAATTAATAACGATATTACAGAAGTAAAGTCCAAAAAGGAAATTCAGCTTACCGATAGAGTGTTTCTTGAAAACACTCGTAATTGGGAACTGGGTTTTAGGGCTGTTGAAACACAAAGAGATATTACTATTCCACCAAATGCAAAGAAATTTGCACAGCTTAATGTTGGAGAGGTTATGGCTCAAATACAGGAAGGTAATGGAATGTTCTGTGGTACTGACGGCTTTGGCAATAACGCTTATCTGAAAATTCTTGATGAGGATATAAGAAGATACGTTTTTTCACTTGACGAGAGTGATAATAATGATCCTGTTATTCTTGGCATTAACAGTGTAAAGGCACTTCTTGGCATTAGCAATAAGGCTGATTTTATGGCTGAACTCTCAAGACTTGTAGTTACTGAAGGTGATAAAAAAATGATTATTCCACTTGCTAAAGAAGTTGGAATTGACAATGTAGCAGTTTATAAGCGTAACGAAATAGAAAATATTTCAGGCTACAAGTTTTAAGAAAGGGTGTGGTTAAAATGGCTACTACCTATGAAGATGTGGTCGCTGTTTTTGAGTCCACATTTCTTGAAAGGGTTGCGTTAAGTGACGACCTTGTTTTTCAGTGGTTTAAAATGGCTTGTGGCGAGTTTTCAACTCAAATTAGTCAGCTTTACTTTAATAATGAGAAAAGAATATTTACTGATATTGACGGAAATGATATTGTTTTAAATCAGATAGTTGTTAATATATTGGGCTATACAATAAAGAGATTTTATTGTGAAAGACAATATAGCAAAATTGTCAAACGCAGCAACATAGTTTCCAAAGATTTATCAATAAACAACTCAGAGGGTGACAAAAGACAAGCTAAAGTTGAGATTGATTGGGTGAACTTTAAAATAGTTGACCTTTATGAGCAACTTAAAGACACTGCGTATAATTGAGGTGGTTGAATGAGTAAAGAATGGTACTTAATTCGGCAACCGTATTATACGGAAGGTTCTGAAAAACAAGATTTGTTGTTTGATAGTGAAATGTCATTTAATGACGTTTTAGAGGATAGCGTTATTGAAGATGATATTATTCTGTGCAGTGGAGTGTTTAATGGTGAGAATTTTGAAAATGAATTTGCTACAAAGGGCATAATTCAGAATGAAATACCTGACACGCCAACACAAGCTTGGCAAAGACAGGTTTTGACTTATATTAGTATGATATCTGACTATAAGTATATTAAATACGATAATAAGATTTGGCTAATATTGACCGAGCCTACAAACAACAAGCTGTATGAAAAATCTATTTTGTACTTGTGTAATTACGTTATTAAGTGGCAAGACGAAAACGGCATAGTTCATTATAAGCCGTGTAATATTCAAAATGCTTCACAGTATAATTCGGGCATAAATGAGACAAAAGTAATCACCATTGGTTACGATCAGTTGATGATGTACATTTCGCTTGACGAGGAAACGAAATATTTTCCTAATGATAAGCGTTTTTTCATTGATTATAATGACAAAGAGCCTACACCTTACAGAATTACTAGACCTGATACTGTCAGCTTTTCTTTTGGAAATGGCAGATGTATGCACATTATCTTGTCAGAGAGTCAATACAATCCGCAGACAGATAGAATTGACCTTATGCTATGTGATTACTTTAAGTCCAATAATGCAACCAAACCTGTTGAAATAACTTACAGTGGTAATGCAGAAATTCGTTGTGGTGGTACAGTGAAAACATTTACTGCAAAAACAGATAAGAGTGTTATTTGGTCTTTAAAATTACTTGATAAACAACAAGATTTTGTTACCATGATAGCAAATGAAAATAAGGTAAAGATAAAGTGTTTAAACAACAACGATCTAATTGGTAGCTCTTTTAAATTGGTTTGTATAGTTGATGATGTTTCGTCTGAGTTGTTAGTTAATATAGTGGGAGGTGTGTAAAATGCCAATAAATTCTGTTATATCGGAGTGGAAAAATAAAGCTATTTCTATGATATTATCACAAGATAATATATTAGATTTATTTGAAAAGGACGAGGAAGAACTAGAAAATATTGTGTATTCTAATATATACCCTTTTTTATATATACCTTACACTCAAACCGATGTAGAATTGTATCTTAACATTGAAGTTTCAGTTCCGAAAGTAATATGGGGGGCATTTAAGGGTTATCCTCAAATGATAATCCAAATAATTTGTCACCAAGATAAAATGAGACTTAACAAAGCTGGCATTTCCAAAACTAGAATGGATTATGTGTCTGAATTATTAGGTCAGTTATTTAACAACTCAGATGGTTGGAGTGGCAATAGAATACAACTTATTTCGGACGTACCAGATAATTTGTCATCTATTTATAAAAGGCGTACCTTAATATTTCAAGGTGAAGAACTTACGATAAATCCATGTGAGGGTAATTAGTTATGGACGAGCTTTCGATTTATCGTAATAAAAAAGAAACATTTATGTTAGGCAAGTTTGAAATTCACAACCCAACTTTGGACGAGATTTCAGACGAGTCAAAACTAGGTGAAAAACAGTTTTGGGTCATTGTGTCTGACATAATTTCAACTCCATATGATAGAAGGCTATATCTTTGGAGCAAGGGTATTGATTTTAACTCAGTAGATAGTTTTGACTTGTTTTGTGATATTGTCGAAAATCATTTGCTAACTGATGTTTCATTTATAATCCGTAATATTGATTTTGGTAAGATGAAACGCTATATTGACACGAATAGCGGTGATATTATTTTATTTGATGTTTATAACAATATTCAAATAGGTAAAGCAGATTATGAACTGCTTACTGAATATTTCAGGAAAATGCTTAATATCGCTGATAACAATATTAAAGACGGAAATGAACATACCCGAAAATGGAGATTACAATATGAATTAGACAAGCTTGAAAGACAATTGGCTAGGGGTGAGTATCAAGAAAAAGAATTTCGTTCTATTTTGTTGCCATATATTTCAACATTAACAAATATTGAAGGGTTTAAATACAACTGGGACACGGTTTGGTCGTTACCTATTAATGTTTTTTATGATTGTCTTTTAAGAAATCAAATCATAAATCAAGCACAGAAGCTTACCACAGGTTTGTATAGCGGTACTATTTATTATAAGGACATTAAGAATAAAGAAGAATTAAATTGTTTCCGTACATGGTAACGGAAACAATAGAAAATAAAGGAGGAAATAATATGTTTAATCCAGACAAATTGCTTTTTAAACAAGCTATTTCAGGTCAGATGTTTTCGCCTACTGACGGAGTGCTGTTTTGGACTCTTGAGGATTTGAAAGACGTAAACATTCAGACCAATGCTACTTCACAGGATAAGACAGATGCAACAGGTGCTGTAATTGCAAAATACTATGACGCTGACACAGCTCAGATTACAGGTAATACATCATTTCTTACGCTGTCACTTCTTGCTGCTCAGTGGGGTACAGAAAAGAACGTTGCAAGTTCTACTAACAAAATTCTCATTCCTAAAAGGGAGAAGATTAAGGTGGGTAGTGATGCGACTAAGATTACTCTTAGTAAAGTTCCTGTAGGTGGAATATCATTCATTTATCTGCTTAATGAAAGGAAGGAACAGGTCGCTTCTTACAAATACGCAGCGGTAAATTCAGAAAAGGAATTTTCACTTGATGCGGCTAAGAAAGAAATTACACTTCCGACAGATACTGCTATCAAGGAAGGAATGACTATTCAGGTATATTATACATATGAGTCTGAAAATGCAGTTGACATTACAAAGAGTACAAATGATATGCCAAAATCAGGTGAATTTTGGCTTGAGTCAATTTTTACAGATATTTGTGATAAAAATATTGAATATCATGGTTGGGTTGTCATGGCATCTGCACAGCTTTCTCCTGAGACTCAGATACCGCTTGACAAGACGGGCGACTTCCCATTTACTATTGACTCTTTGAAGGACTATTGTAGTGACGAGGGTCAGCTTCTGAGATTTGTTATTCCAGAGGATTAATATGGAAAACAATCATGAGTGTGTTATTTGCGGTAATGGATATTATGCGTGTAATAAATGTGATAAAATAAATAGTTGGAGGAGATATGTGGACACACCATCTTGTTATCAATTATATTTAATCATAGAAGAATATATGCACGAAGTCATTTCCAAGGTTGAAGCAAGAAAACTTCTTGCTAATATTGGTATTACTTTTAAAACATTAAAAAAGGAAGATTATAAAGAGTCGGTTTATAATGTTTTGGCTGATATTACAAATTTCAAAAATAGCACAACAAGTAAAAAAAATTAAATAAAATAGAAAGGGCGGTTATTATGATAAGTATTGACCGCCCTTATTTTTTTTATAAAGAGGTAGAAATGACAGATAGAAGCAAGTTTAATGTAGATAAAGACAAATCAAAACGTAGTTATAATGGTATTATTTTTGACTCAGTGTTAGAAATGAAATATTATCGTGATGTACTTTGTCCTTTAGTGGAAAGCGGTGAAGTGATTTCGTATGAGTTACAGAAACCATATGAACTGCAACCGAAGTTCGTTCACGATGGCAAAACCGTGTTGCCAATTAAATATGTCGCTGATTTCGTGGTTACTTATAAAAATGGTGTCACTGAAGTTATAGATACAAAAGGTATGCCAGACTCAGTGGCAATACTTAAACGTAAATTGTTTTGGTATTGCTATCCAAACATTACATATAAGTGGATTACTTATGTTAAAAAATTTGGTGGGTGGATTGACTACGACAAATGTAAAAAACTTAGAAATGAAGAAAAGAAACGCAAGAAGATGGAGGAAAGTTGAATGAAAAATAAACTTAGTTTTGCGGAAATGCAGGCATTTATAAATAATGTAGTCAAGGGTACAGTTGAGTACGGAGCAGGATATGAAGAAATTTTGCGTAAATATTACATTATCACTCTTTACGGAGAACATAAATTTTCATCAGATGATATTGCAGAGATTTATGATAGTGGAGAACTGGATAGGGAATGTAATAATATTGATTGGGAGTCGATTGATGACGCACAGTATAGCATGATTAATGCAGCTATTGACAACGGTATTGATATGAGCGTTAGATATAAGGCGGCTGAAAAGGTTATGAGTATGGCAAACATAGCTATAACAGAACTTGCAAATAAGGCGAAAGAAATGATAGAACAGATTAGTGTTACTACGAAAGATATTGACGCTGAAAGTTTAAATGAAGTGTTAAAAACACTTAAAGATAGTAATGACATGGCAAATAAAATTGTAATTTCAAACAACAAGGACGGTGACTAATATGTTCTTTGCAGAACAGGAAATAACACTTGGGGTAGTTCCTAATGCTAGGAATATTCATAGGTTTGTGTATTTTACACAGGTACGCCCCTCTGTGATTAATCTGACAACAGATAGAACGGTCAATGGTAAATCAATTATAGGTCTTTGTAGCCTTGGTTTGAAAAACGGTGATAAAGTTACGATAGAAACACATAGTAAAGTTTCTCAGGAGCAAGCTGACGAGGATTTAAAGCTTGTTGTAAAGTGGTTGCGTGGTGAGGAATAAATGGTTGTAAAAAACCTTAAAGAACTAGAGCGAGAACTAAGAGCAAGAATTGATTACGCTCTGCTTACAGATGTTGCCGAGGTTGTCACCACTGTTATGCTAGATCATATTGAAAGAGATGTTTACGATAGTTATGTACCACATGAATATGTAAGACGATATGATAATGGTGGTTTAATGGATATTAATAATATTAATTCTTCTATCGAAGGTGACACTTTAGTTGTTGAAAACAACACAATGGCTAACCCTTATATTTTTGTACAGGGGAAAATGATTAAGTCAGATAATGCAGGTCAAGAATTAGCACCTATCATTGAAACTGGTTGGGGGTACGATTTTGGAAATTGGACGTATCATGGTGTTGCTAGACCATTTGTATATAACACAAAAGAGGATTTAAGTGATAATAAATATCACGTTATAGCTTTAAGGCAAGGACTTAAAAGACAAGGAATAGAGGTGAAGTGAAATGGCAGATGATTTAAAAATACGAGTTCCTGTGGAACTTGACACAAGTAAAGTTAAGGACGATATACCCAAATTAAATAATATACTTGCAAATGATAATAAGGCTCATGCTAAAATCATTGGTGAGTTGGACTTGAGTAAAACACAAAAGAAGATTCAATCTCAACTTGCTACAATCAGCAAAAATCTAAAAATAGATATTGGTGGTTTAAATGTGACCTCTATTCAGAATAGTATAAAGGTTGCTGAAAAACAGGTAACTAGCTCTGTTAAAAATATAAAGCATGAGATACAGAATATTGACACAACTCTTGCAGAAACTTTCAAGGCAGGTTTTAATAAAGACGGACAGATAGATATTGTTAAAACTATTGAAAATGCAAGAAAAGTTTTGAGTCAGTTTGGCAATCCGACATTTTCATGGACTAAAGATAGTTCGGGTGAAGTCACTCAAATTGCGGCAGAAGTTACAAGCTTAACAGGTCAAGTTGAAAAATTGAAATATGCTCTGAACGAAACAAATGGGTCATTTGACTATCTATCGGGTAGCAGTTCTGAAAAGGGTATCTTAAAGCTGATTGCGGATATTGATAAGGCTAAGTCAAAATACACAACACTTCTTTCCGAGTTTAAGTCATCAAATTCGGGCATTGAGACAGGACTTACCAAGGAAATCGCAGATGTTAATAATGCTATTAACAACCTTGGTAAAGGTGGCTCAGTTGCGGAAGTTGATAGTTTGTTTAACACTCTCAAGACTACTGCAAACGAGATTAAGCAAAATCTTGATACTACTTCAAGTTCGTTTAATAAAGTAACAAATGCTGAAAACACTTTGGCAAAAATGCCTGCCACAATACAAGAAATTTCAAATAACTTTTCTAAGCTGAAAAATCAGCCACAAGAAATTGTGGATTTAATTCAAGGCTTAGACACTCAATTAACTAAGGTAAAAGATACCGAGGAGAATTTTGGACGCAATAAACAATGGTCTGAGGAATATCGTGAGTTAGTTGTTTCGGTTAAAAAAGCAGAAACAGAAATAAAGAGTTTACAGTTACTTGAAAAATCTGATAATTCTGAGGCACAACAGCAAGCTAGTAGATACAATAAAATTATCGAAAATATTTCGCTAATTAACAAGTTAGAAAAACAACGTATTTCAGCAGGCAAAGAGGAAACTGTTGAAATAAATAGGCAAATAAAAAATGCAAAGGGTAGAATATCTACAGCCGAAAGCTATTTAGAAAAACATAAATTAATTTCTTCGGAATATGAAGAACAAATACGTCTGCTCAAGAGAACAGGTGAATATGAACAGGCTATTGTAAAAGCTAAGTCTGCCGATAAATCGTCAGCTACCTCTACTAAAACAGAAAATAATGTAGCTAGACTTACGCAAAATCTCACCACCTTAGAAACAAAGTGGAAAGAGTCGCCTATTTTTAATGGAGAATTTCAAGAAAAGTTTAATGAGTTAAAAACAAGTTTATCTAATGTGGGTGGTGATCCTAAAGCATTAGATGAATATCGTATTAAACTCAATGAGCTAACAAACGAGTTAAAGAGGGCTGATGTAGCTTATAAAGCTAGTTTTTCTAGCAACAAATCACAACAGAGCATAGAAGCCACAAAGCAGAACATTAAAAAGTTAATATACACAATTCAGACATGGCAACAGGCTAATACTAAAGCCATGAGCAAGAATACTTTTAATGGCGGTACATATCAGGTTGAAACTGATAATATGATAGCTTCACTCAAAAAGTTGCTGAATGCCAGTGATTTAACTGCGAGCGATTTGAAAGCCAATGTTGATAAAATCAATCGTAGTTTTAGGACAATGAGTTCTGAAGCACAGGCAGCAGGTGTGAATGGTTTAAACTTTTTTGATAAGATTAAAGAGGACGCTTTAAAATTCACAAGCTGGATGAGTTTAACTACTGTGATTTCAGGCATATCAAGAGAAGCCGTTAAGTTTTATAATAATGTTGTAGACATTGATACAGCTATGACAGAATTGCGCAAGGTTACTGATAACACAAATCAGCAATATGCCGAGTTCTTTGATAATATAGGTCAAAAGGCTAAAGATTTAAAGATTGATTTATCTGATCTTATTTCTCAAACCGCAGAATGGGGCAAACGTGGTTATAGTTTAGATGAAGCTGAAACACTTGCCACAAACTCAGGTATTTATTCAGTTGTTGGTGAAGTAGATAATGCAACAGCAGTACAAGACCTAACAACAGTTATGAAAAGCTATAACATGACAGTTGATGAGTCTATTAATATTGTCGATAAGTTTAACGCAATATCAAACAAGTATGCTGTTTCAGCAAGTGACATTGGTGATATGTTGTCAAGGTCAGTATCTTCACTGAGCGTAGCAGGAAATACACTAGACCAAGCAATAGCAATGGGTACAGCCATTACAGAAATAACTGGAGACGCAGCCGAAGCGGGAAATAGTTTGAAAGTCCTGTCAATGCGACTCCGTGGAGCAACAAATAATTGTTAAGAATATAGACAGATGCAAACAAATATTGTCAAGTATACTTAACAACCGCAATACTCCGCATATAGTGTGAACTGTATGTAGTGATAAAGAGCGGACAATCTTTATCCCACACCACATCAACTGCGAGCAATCCCTAAAGCTATACTAACCACAACGTAATGATGAAATAAGCATAAGCGTGACGGTGACGAAAGTAGAAAAAATAGTATAGATAGTGCAAGGTTAAATCCTAAACACTGAATAATAATGGGTCTTTCGCAACATATATCTGAATAGGATACTGCTCAACGACTATCTCCCGTAAGGAGAGTAGGGTTAAGTAACCCAAAACGAGTGGCTCTCACAAAAATGTGAGATGATGAAATAGTCTGTGCTTAATGGAAACATTAAGAAGTTCATAAGAGAACTGACAGAGATTAACGACCTCTGTTGAACACGCCAAAAATGTATTCTTATAATGTATACATTTTTGTTTATTCAAAAAAATAAACCACAATATTATTTGTGGTTCTTAGTAACAAAATCTTTTAAAACTGTAATTACTAAATTATTAAAGCTGCGGTTTTGTTCCGTAGCAATAAGTTCTAATTTAGCTTTTAAATCTTTCGGAATAGTAATGTTGGTTCTTGTATTAGTATTAGCAATTTTACCAGAAGGCATAAAAATCATCTCCTTTAAATTTTATTATACCATATAAATAAATTGTTGTCAAGTTGGTATCAATAGTTTACAAATTATCCATACTTTAATATTGACAAGCTGGTATCAACTTGGTATAATAGTAATATAGAAAGCGAGGTGAAAAATAATGATAAAAGGTTTTAAAGTTAGGTTATTTCCCAATGAAGTTCAAACACAGTTATTATGGAAACATATTAATGTAAGCAGATTTGTTTGGAATTATGCTTTGGCAGAACAGCTTAATCGTTATAAGAATGGCGAAAAGTATCTAAACAAATATGACATGAGAAATATTTTTATAGAATTAAAACAATCGAAAGAATATGCTTGGCTTAAGGAAGTATCGGCTCATACAATCGGTAATATTTGTATTGATTTGGATAAGGCATATGCAAGTTTCTTCATGAAAATTGGTGGTAAACCAAAATTCAAGAAAAAGAATAAATGTAAAAATGCTTTTCCTGTGAGATGTGAAACTGTGTATTTCATAAATAATTGTGTTAATATTGAAAAAGTCGGAAAAATCAAATATCAAAGTGATAAAGAATTGCCACAAGGTAGGAATACTTGTAAATTCACTAACCCACGAATAGTCTTTGAAAATAATAAGTGGATATTGTCGTTTGGTATGGAGTGTGAAAACCAAGCACAAAAATTAAATGATTTTTCGGTAGGAATTGATTTGGGAGTTAAAGAACTTGCTGTTGTTGCGTATAATAATAATCATAAAGTTTATAAAAATATCAATAAATCCAAACGTGTAAAGACTTTAAAGCATAAGTTAGTGCATCTGCAACGTAAAGTTAACAGGAAGTATGAAACGAATAATAAGCACAAGGTTTATGATACGAAATGGTATAAGTTAAATGGTATTTTAAAAACTGAAGAACAAATACGCAAAATCTGTAACCAATTATCTAATATCAGAAAGAATTATACACATCAGACTACTCATGAGATTATTTCGTTTCTTCCGAAGAGAGTTGTAATGGAAAATTTGAATGTGTCTGGAATGATGAAAAATAAATATTTATCAAAGGCAATAGCTGAACAAATGTTTTACGAATTTATCAGACAGATAAAATATAAGTGTGAGTATAATGGTATAGAATTTGTACAAGTAGATAGGTTTTATCCGTCAAGTAAAACGTGTCACAAGTGCGGTTGTATTAAGCATGACCTTAAACTTTCTGATAGAACTTATATTTGTCCTAAATGTGGCGAGATCACTGATAGAGATTTAAACGCAGCAATTAATTTAGCTAATTATTCTAAAGTCTAAAATATTGAGAGGCTTTAGTCTTAAGGATTTTGATGCATCCTTAAATACTGTGGAGAGTTATACAAACGAAAGTAGCCAAGGCAAAATCGGACTTTATGAAGCAGCGAATAAACAGAAATGTATACATTTGGATATATTTTTGGCATCAGCAAAAACAGAACTTGAAGATGCAGGCGAGTCAACAGAGGGCATGGCAGTATCAACCTCAAAACTGAGGGAAGATATTAAAGCTCTTACTAACGTAAATGGTACAGGTGGCTTTGATATAATGAAGGACTCTCAGAACTTTAAGAGTACCTATGAAATCATGAAAGGTATCGCCAATGTTTGGAATGACCTTACTGATACATCAAAAGCCGCTATCATAGAGAAAATCGCAGGCAAGCAAAGAGGTAATACAATTACTGCATTGCTTACGAACATGAGTCAAGCGGATAAAATTGTTAATGACTCAATAGGCTCTGCTGGGTCTGCTATGTCAGAGTATGAAAAATACCTTGATTCTATCCAAGGAAGAGTGCAAGGTTTTCAGACAAGTATCGAAAATTTGTCGGCTACTCTGATTAATGGTGATTTGGTTAAATTCGGTATCACCAGTGGAACACAAATTATTGATGTTCTTGATAATCTCATTAGTAAATTCGGTGTTTTAGAAACACTTATTCCTGCTGTTATGGCAGGATTATCATTCAAAAACGTAGGTAAACAATACATAAAGATGCCAACTTACGCACAGCCACAAACTATATGTGCATAGGTCACACACGTTTTAAAATAAGGTTGCCAAATTGCTGGGAACGGCTAAAGCTTTGCAACTACTTATAGCAATGGCACTATAAGAGTGAGGAAACTCGGAAACAATAGCAAAGATGACATATGCTGAGATAAAAGCCTATTATACTATTATAATAGGTGCTAAGTGTTATTAAAAATGTCAGGTCAGCAGCCAACCCCTATCGGGAGATACGGACTAGGTTCAGAGAGTAGACGGTAACTATCTTGTGGCAAGACAAAGGTGTACTCCAACTATAGGTAACACCTATAGCGTTTCAAAAATGAATTATCCCTCATTTATTTAGTTTTGCCCTTTAACAGTAAGGGTGGGATAAAACTGTTATTAATCATTTTGCATAGTGATTTATTTTACACTATTCATTTGCGTATGTCAACACTAAATTTATATGTTCATAAAAATTTTACATTTATATTTACATAATGTTTGTTAATGCAACCAATATATGGCTTGACATTAGTTCCCAATATGGGTATACTGATAATAGAAATATGCGTTAAACGCATAATTTATTATTTGTACGCATATTTTAGGTGTTCACTCCTATAATGTAATAGAGGTGATACCGTATGGGAGAAACTAATAACAAAAAGAATGTACGTAAAAAAATGGAGGAGTTGATAGATATGGCAGTTATGAGTAAACCTGTAAATCTTGCCTTCGTTGTTAGAGAAGATAAAGCGGACGAATTTATTAATTCCAAGTCCTCCGCAGCAGTTATTTCAAAAATAAAAAAACAGGCAAGAGAGATGATGAAACATTCGACTTTTAACGGACAGCCATGGGACGAAGATATTAGGAAATCACTTGAAAATTAAACTATAAGTATTTCATTTTAATTGACAACTACACACAAAGGTATAAAATTATTTCAAAATTTAGAGGTGAGGTTTATGGCTAAAACAATAAATGTACAGAATACTAAGATGTCGATTGAGGAGTTCAATCAATTTATTACAGCCAATTTAGATTTTATACTGAGTAATGTACCGCATAATCCTACAATAAACAAAGATGATGAGTGGAATGATAAAATCTACGATAATTATGCAAAAATCGATGACGATAGGAAGTGACATAAATGGCGAAGAAGCAATGGGAGTTGTGGTATGCCAATTTTCCTTTTGAAGATAAAAATATCTCAAAGGATAGACCTGTTATTATATTGAGTGTGCAACCTTTGTGTGTACTGTCAATTAAAGTGACAAGTCATGAAGTGAGAAAAGCCGACAAATATGACGTACCTATTACTCATTGGCAAGAGGCAGGATTAAAGCATGAGTCTGTAGCACGAATTTCCAAAACTGTATCGTTGGATAATAGTAAGTTCCGAAGAAAAATTGGTGAACTACATAAAGATGATATTGATGTTGTTCTTGAAAATTATGTTCAATTTCTACTTGAGTCAAACCAAGTTAAAATGGAAAATGACAAGGGTGATAACGAGTTGTTGAACGCAGCTAATGAATGATCATAAAATAAGACCCTAGATTTTCTCTAGGGTCTTTTATGGTGGTTAGCATAAATAATTTTCACTAATTTCCAGCTTGCAATTTTGTGCATATTGTATATTGATTTTTTGCTATTAATGTCATATAATATAGTAAAGAAATGATTCAAGAGATTGAATACTTCAAATGTTTGTCGCTGCTAGATATGCGACTAATAAATAGTCTAGTTCAAATGTTTGTCGCTGCTAGATATGCGACTAATAAATAGTCTAGTTCAAATATAGTCTCGCCTAGAGCGAGACTATTTGTTTTGAGGGACATAAATCAATGGAAGTTGGACATTTTTACTTTTTGGACAATCAATATTATCAAGATTTTAATGACGATAAGCTTATGAGCAACCATGAAATTGTTAATGGTAAAATACATGATCGTCCTTGCTATTGTTGTATAGATACATCTGACAGCAATATTTATTGGGTTATTCCAATATCTTCACAAGTTGAAAAATATCGAAAAATATATAACAAGAAGATTAGCAAGAACGGAAAATGCGATACCATTGATTTTGGAAAAGTGCTTGGTGCAGAGAGAGCGTTTTTAATTCAAAATATGTGTCCTGTTACCGATAAATATATAAAGAATGAGTATCAACATTTGGGTGCGCCAGTAGCCATTGACTATACGACTTATAAAAGAATAGTATCTAAGGCTACAAAGGTGTCTGCTTTGGTACATAATAATAATTCGCATTTGATATTTCCAGATGTGTTGAAAATTGAAGAAGTGCTAAAGTCAAAAAAATAAATAGAATACAATGCAAATAAAGCTCCGATATTCTCGGAGCTTTTGTTATATATGAACATACATTGTTTACTTTTGCACATTTATACACTTGTGCACACTCGTACTCATTATCTATTCCCTCAAATTAACATTTACGTTAGTCCAATCCTTGCCGTCACGTTCCATAGTAACAGTATAGTACAATCTGCCCTTAACACCAAAGCTATTTTCAGCGTCCACATAAGATGATACGGTATAGCTATCATTATGATGTGTAATAAAGTTTTTATCATACATTGGATAATCTGCCGTGGCAGGGGCTTTTAACTGTTTGTTTACATAGAATTTAGCCGCTGTGTAGGCTTCTTGGCTGTAGTCTTTTTCAGAGCTTGCACTATTTATGGCAAGGTAAATAATTAAAATTAATATGCCCCATGCAATTACATTAGCAATAAAAATCCCCAAACAACCATTACTTTTTTTATTTTTGTCGGGTATCACGTTTGTGTTTTCTTCCATTTGTATTTCCTCCATTGTTATTTGTATCAAAACTGCAAATATGGGGTTTAGGTCTTTAAAACAACCAAAGATGATGGTGGTAATGATAGGATAAGTGTATTTGGGCAAATGATAACTCAGTTGTCCGATTTTAAAAAGATAAATCCGTTTAGTCAGTTTAAAAACAATTCACTTATCCCTGTAAATGAAATAGCAAACGTCCGTCAATTTAATAATCTTTTAACACAAGGTAAATCAGTAGCCGAAGCCGAGTCAATAGCTTTAAAAGGCTGTTCTAAAACAACTCTTGACATTGCTAGAAGTGCTAATGGTGCAGCAGTATCAGAAGAAATATTGTCTGCTTCTTTAAAGGGTGTTGCAACTTCTTCCAAACTTGCTGCTGTTGGTATGAAAGCGTTGTCTATTGCTGGCAATATGCTTACAGGTTTAGCTATTTCTTTCTTGCTTGATGGTATTATAACACTTTTTGATAATATTGTCAATGGTGCAGATAATGCAAAAGAAAGTTTAGCTCAGTTTACAAGTAGTTTCTCTGACTCTATTGACAAATTAGATGAAGAAAACAAGTCAGTAAACGAATTAGTAAATCGTTATGTAACTTTGGTTGCGACAACAGATGACTTGTCAACTGTTAAGGACGATTTGAATACTATTCAGGACAACTTAATTGATAAGTACGGTAATGAAGCTAAGAGCCTTGACTTGCTTAATGGCAAAATGTCTGAAAATATTAAGAAAATCAAAGAGTGGAAAAAAGAAAAGGCTGAAAGCGAACTTTATCAAGAATCAGATATTACTGATCCTGATGATGAAGATAGGAAGCTGAGTATTGCCGAGGCTTACGCCTTGGCTCAAAAAAAGTTAAAAGAGGGAAGTTCTTTCGGTTCTAATGGCGGTAGAGTAGGTCAAGCGTATGTTCCCGATACGTTATTTGGAAAATACAACAGTAATGCAGACATAAACAAGGTTGGCTCTCGTGATTACGGCGATTGGGGCGATTACAAAGAAGTAGCCGAAATACTTAAAAAATACAATAACGTTGGTATGAGTGGCTACGATGATGATACATTATACTTTGCCGGTACAATGCAAGAACGTATTGACACTATGCAAAAAGTTTATGATGAATTATCTGAGAAATGGGCAAATATTTCAAAAGACGATAATCGTAACAAGTGGTTGGCTGATTTGCAAAAAGAAATTGCTACCACAACAGAGGAATATGATAAACTTTCTAATGCTGTTGATAAATACAACGAAATTCAGAAAACACTTGAAAACTATAACACAAGTGAAGAATTTAGCAAAGCATTTGATGAAGCTCAGAAAGCTACTGAAAGTTATAGCCATGCTGTAGAAACCAAAAACATTGATGATGTTGATAGGCTTTATGATTTAACTCAGCAATACAAAGATAAGTTAATCAATTTGGCTAATGGTGACGAGGATTTAATTGACTATGTTAATACTTTCTTTGAAACTTTACCTGCAAAATTAACAACAGATACTTTTGATATTTCTGAGTGGACGGACGATATTGACGAAGTTCAGAATAAAGCAAAATCACTTAAAGATACCTTAACAAGCCTTCAAGACGGAAGTATTTCTGATAGTGATTTGGTCGAACTGTTTAAATCATATCCTGACTTGGCTAAGTTCTCAGGCAATACGGAAAAGCTGACAGAAGAAGTTAAGAAACTGATAAGACAAAACCCTAAAGAATTAACAGACAGATTAAAAGAACTATCAAACAGTTTGCCGAATGGCAATGATAAGGCTAATGTAGAAGGTCTTATTTCTAGCCTTGAAAAACTTGGAGAGATAGCTTCTTCTATTTCTGAAGTTAAACTGTCTGTAGACGATATTGAGAAAATTTATGAGGAAACGTTTGATGATCTTATAGATAAAGCCGAGGACGAGAAAGATGTTCTCGAAGAACAAAAGAATATTCTTACAGAACAAAAAACTCAACTTGATAATATTATTTCTCAGTATGAAACTGTTGCAAACACAGTAGAGTCTTATATTGACGAGCAGAAATCAGCTATTGAGGACAGATATAATGCTGAAATTGATGCCATTAAAGCTGTTAATGAAGAAAAACAAGATACTATTGACTTACAGGAAAAGTTAAACAATCTTGAAAATGCTAAAAAGAAAAAGGTAAATGTTTATTCTGAAGCTAGTGGTTGGCATTTGGAAACCAATACCGAGGAAGTAAACAAGGCACAGCAGGAATATGAACAGGCTAGTGCTGATAAACGTGTATCTGACCTTGAAAAGCAGCGTGATAAGGAAACTTCATTGTGGGATAAGTATAAACAACAGTGGCAAGACCTTATCAACAGCTCTACTAATACAGAAAATGAACAGCTTGCCAAAGATATTTTAGGTGTTAATTGGACGGACAAAATAGCACAGCAAGACACAAATATTCTTAATGACTTTGCAAGCAAATACCAATCTTATCGTTCTCAACTTTCAGATCAGGTTGAAAAGGAAATTGAGAGCGTTGACAAAGAGATAACGGCTAAAAGCAAAGAAATTGAGGCATACAAGAAAGAAAAAGAAGCTTTATCAAAGTATGTTACAGATATTACAAATAAGAACAAAGACTACATAAAACAGTTGACAGATGTTTCTGAAAAAGAAATGCAGACTATGGAAGGTAGGACTAAGTTCTTAGAAGACTGTAAAAAACGTGCTAGGGAAGCTCTTGACTATTCTGATATTTCTGTTGAGGGTGCTAAATCGAATGGTTTGTATCTTGTTCAATATGACGGTGAAACTGTTGGAACAGGGCTTGATGAAGCACAAGCAGAACAGTTAAAATCTGAACTGTACGGCAAAATGGTTTCATCAGAACTCTTGGCTAACCCTATGCTTGGTAAGAACAAGGGTGCATTAACAGCTATTCTTAACGCTTTAAAGAGTAAGTTTAACATTATTAAGCCATATCGCTCAGGTGGTATTGATGATTATACAGGGCTTGCTCAACTTCATGGAAAGCCAAATGCAGTTGAAACTATCTTCAATTCAGAGCAAGGCAGAAAGCTATACAACCTTGTGGCTAATACAGATAACCTTGTCAATTATATTGGAGATAAGATTTACAATGGCATAACAGATTTGGTAAGGACAAAAATGTCCTCGCCAAACAATATTCAAAATAGAAGTGACACAAACAATAAGACTATCGTATTTCAGATCGATACTGTTAATACAACAGACGGCACAACATTTTTGGAACAAATGAACACCTATCTGCAACAGGCTGATTTGGATAGAATAGTTGGCAAAAATTATTAAATAAATGCAAAAGTAATAAAGAGCCATTAATTATTTAGTGGCTCTTATCTTTTGGAAAATAAGAGAGGTGAAAAAAATGATTATGACTCCTACATTGGTATTTCCTGATGATGAGGTTGTAAAGATAGATAAGCATAAGGACACAAATGGTGAATATGATCGTGCGCCACATTTCAGTTATCAGTTTAATTGTACAGCAGGTTCGGCTATGCGTTGGGCATTGTGCGAGTACACAAACCTTAAAACAGGTGAGGTTAATCACTCTTATTTTCCAAAGGGTGGTGACATAAACATCTTTTACAATGGTGATAAAGTTGGTGTTAATGAGTTAGTTTTTAATGATATTGCTGAGAACGGTCATGACTACCAATATCAATACATTCTTTTTCAAACAGACCCTACAACCATAGCTGACGACACTCAATATGGAGATGGTGTTGGTTTGTATGATATGTACTTCTGCCGTGGTAAAATTCAATCTTCGGGTACTACATCAAGTTTTATGATTAACAAGGAAATTGCAAATCTCAAGAGTGCGTACTATTATGAGCGTTCCGACGGCTCAGTGTATTTAGTCGGCGGCGCCTATATCGAGATTGGAGAAGAAAGACGACTGATAGAAACCTACGATTATAAAACTGGTAACGTAAGATTAAAGTCTGGTTTTACAACAGCCCCCGCAAGAGGAACTGTGTTTAGGATTTTTACAAATTACTTTATGGATAAGCCGCATTATGTAAAATGCAGAAATGACCCTGATTGTATTGTGACGGCTGAAGTAAATGAAAACAATTCTACTAGACCAATACATTGTGAAACAACGTACACTCACCCTAATCATGTCGGCTTGAAATATTATAAGTATTATTTGTATCAGATAATTAATTCAAATGTAGTCTATGACGGAACTATTCAGGATAGCACAAATGATACAACTCAGGTCAATCTTGGTAAAAGTATAGGTGAAAATATAGTAAATAAGTGTATTACTATAGAGGTAGAGCCTAGTGGAACAGAAGGTCATGTTACCGAGGGTATTAATGGTTTTATTTCTAACTACAATACTGCTACTGGAATGGCTATAATTTATTGCCCAGCAAATACTCAGTTTGTGAAAGGTGCAAAATTTACTGTTTATAGTGAAACACAGAAATTGATTGGCGAGAGTCCTGCAATTTATAATTTCAGACTCAACTACGATTTCTATGCTATGCAAGCAGGAAATTCATATTGTGTTGTTAGTGAGATTATGACACTTGACGATAAAATGTATCATTTTAGCAAAAGAGTATCGTTCCAAGGCAATGAGTTAGGTGATTTAGTAAACAACTTTAATTGTTTAATAATTAATAATCGTATAGCAATGCTGTCATGGAATACAACTCTTAGTGGTACTGCAAAGATTTTTAGACGTAATGTAAATGAAGAAGATTATGTTTTTCTTGGTACTACTAATACAAAGAGCTTTTTTGACACAACAGTTGGTAATAAACAGACTTATGAATATTATATTTGCTACAGAGATTACAAACCATATAAATCAGAGCAAGTATCGGTAGACAAGGACGGTTGGTTTATATACTCTTTAACCGATTTGGGTACAAAATATAACAAAAAGTATTATGCTATTTCTGAGTGTTGGGAGTTTATAACAGGTATGACCGATAATGATATCACATCAAATATTGGTCTTGCAGTACATACAGGAACAGGTATTAAGCCAAAAACAACTAGAACAGTAACAGACTATGAGAGTGGTTCTTTCTCTGCTGACCTTTTGACAATTAATTGTCCTGACGGTCAAATAGTCGATAATATTGACAGAGTAAAAGCATGGACTAAATTTATTAAAGGCAAGAATGATTTTATGCTAAAATCTCACAAGGGCGATGTTTGGATTATAAATATCTCAGATAATCCTACTAGAATTTATGATAGCACAAGTGTATTAGGACTGACTAATATTAAGTATGATTGGATTGAGGTTGAAGATATAAACGATGTAATAATTATTAGATAGGAGGTAGGAAAGTGTTATGGATTATTATAATAAAATAGACAATGCTTATCTTGCCGAGTTACATAAACCAATGCGTAAGATGTATGTTAAAATGGAAATTTTATCACACTATGAAGGTGCTATTGGTGAAATAACAAGTGACTTATCTTCTACAGATGGTTCAATAACGATTAATAAAGAGCAAGGCTGTCGTAGGTCTTGCTCTTTATCTATTATTGATAGAAGTGGCAAATACATACCTCAAAAAAATAGTCCATTTTGGTACAATCGAAAATTCAAAATCTTTATTGGATTGCAAGTTGATGAGAATATTTATTGGTTTCCGCAAGGTGTTTTTGTTACAAAGTCAGCAAACTCTAATGGTAGACGATTAAATGTTGAGGGTGTTGATAAATATGGTTTTCTTGACGGAACATTAAATGCTAGAATGTGTCTTGTCGAGTATCAGGCTAGTGTAACTAATTCTAAAAAAGGAACGAATATTGCAACTTTAATTAAGGACACGCTTATGCTTGATTTGGGTAATAATATACCTCTCGACCCTGTTGAGCCTATTATTGACCCTATTTTCTATAATGTAACTCTGTATGACGATATTGTAGTTGATGAGGGCGGTTATCTTGGTGAAATTTTCGACAAGATTGCCGAAATGTATGGTGCTAACATTTATTACGATGTCAATGGCAGATTGAGAATGGAAAGAGTTTTCAACTATAATTTACCTTCTTGGTATCGTCATTTATCACCACAATTTGAATTGAGTGAAACCGAAATTACAGAAACGGATATTAATTATACTTATAATTATGACGGTGTAAACATTATCACAGTTACAACAGACAATACAAATGGTGAAATTTATTCGTACACAGCTAAAAATGAAAACCCACAATCACCTGTAAATATAAATGCTGTTGGTTATAAGGGTTTGGACGGTGGTACTTATTATATACCCCTAGGAGATACAAGTGAAGAAAGCGGAGAGGAAAAGTGTAGGCAACAAGCCGAATATATGTTATTGCAACATACTTGCATGAGTACAGGTATTAGTTATAATCTGCCGATCACTCCACATTTGAATGTTGATAATACCGTTAGGGTTAGCAATGATTATTATAATTTTGACAAACAGTTATTTATCGTAAACTCTATTACAATGCCTTTATCGGCTTCTGAAATGAGTATTGAAGCCACTAATCTGCAATGGCTACCATTTGATACAGATTGTATTTCGATTTACTGTGAAAATTCGAGTAATACAGTGGCAATATCTTACAACACGAATGGTGGCAAGGACAAAGACGGCAATACTATCACTTATAAAAGTATTAACCAAGCCCCTAATAAACAAATTGTTTTACAAGGTGGGGATATGTATAACGAGAATAAATTGTTCGCATGGACGGATAGTCAAGGCAATAAATACAATTATGGTGACGTGTACACTGTACCAAACAACAACACAACATTGATAGCTCACTGGATAACAGGAAATGAAGTTATAGTTACCAATACATTGTCGGCAGATAGTACGGTAGAATTTCAATCTATGTCACCGTCACATTGTTTAATACGTTATGACGACAATGAAGTAGTTAGGCGTAATACAAACGCAATTTCAACATTTAAAAAGAATTATTCTTTGGGTACGCACGATACAACCATCGTGTCTGAGAGTGATGATTTAACCAACTTTGATAATGCTTTTGATAAAGGAACAACTACAAAGATAGATTGTTCCAAAGTAAAAGCTACCTACCTCACTTCACCTATGGGAAACGGATTTGAGAATATAACAGACTTTGTTTTCCCTGTTAATCTTGCAAACATTTCGACCAGTGAGGGTGTGTTGTCAGGCTGTAAAAAACTTACCAATATTGCATTTCCTACAGCATATTGTGATATTTCACACCCCGAATCGTTTCTTACTAATAGCACATTTGTTAATGGTTTGGAATTACCTTACACCTTGACCTTCGTCCCAATGGTTTCAGTTGATGGGCAAACCGGTATCGAAGAAATAAAGCGAAATGAGATACTAAAAGGAAGTCATGTTTTTGGAAGCTTAAACCTCAAAGCGTCAACTACAAATAAATGCGTAGTGTATGTAAATAAAGAAACAACAAGTTTAGTTATTTATCCTGCGACAGTGCAGGGAAGATTCTATCTTATGGGCAAAGGTATTGATGGAGATTTATCTGGGCTTCAAAGTATACAAATCGGGCGATCTACCAATATTAACGATACCGATGGTTTCGCAAGTAATACATCGGCAAACATAAATTTAAGTTTAGACTTACAATCGGGTAATTGTACTACCAAAATACCTAAAAACGCTTTTAATGGCTATAGTGGTAACACGATTAATGTTGTGATTTATGGCAATGTGACCGACAGCAATGGTATTACGCTTGAAAGCGGATCGTTCTGCAATATGCCTAATATGACAAAATTGCCAATGACAAATAGTACAAGCTTAAAAGTTATACCTGAGAACTGTATGAATAATTTAGCCTCATTAACTTCAGTGACTACAGGCTATGTGGTTGACGTTGAGGGTTGTAATGATATGCCCAATCTGACAACATTAAGAATTGAAAGTTCTTGTGAAAAGATGAATGGTTTTAACGATTGTCCTAAACTTAGAAGCCTATCATTTATGAGTGACGGAAAAGTAAAAGAAATTGGTGGCTTAAACAACAATGCTGTTACAGTATTTTATATTCCAAATATGGCTTTGTCCGTATCAGGTGTGAATAATTGTTCTGCGTTGACAACAGTTGTTATTGGAAATTCGTTGGCTAGCTTTACAGGTTTTAATAATTGTCCGAAATTAAACAAGTTTACTGTGAATAGTTCTAATACAACTTTCAAGGTTATTGATAATAACCTCTATCAAGGTAGCAAACTGTGCCGTACTCCAATGAACAAATCAGATATTGTGATAGCAAGTGGTACAACAGAAATTATGGCTAATGCTATTCAGGTTGCTTTTGCAAACAGCATTTCCATTCCAAATGATTGCATTTTGGCTAACGACTCAATCAAGTGTCAAAGCGTAGGTCAAATTATTTTACATACTTCTTTTAACACAGAAACTGGGAAATATAATAATTTAATTATGACCGATTTTAGTACCCTTGATAATGTACAAGTTGGAACGATTTTTACTTATGGAAACGGAATAACTGATGTTGCAAATGAAAATTGTTTGCCTGTTGTAAAATACTGTATAGAGCATAACATCAATTATGTTGATATGAACGAAACAAACACTAATGCTCGTGGAGCTATTGGAATAAGCGGTAATGCAGAAAATGCAGAATTGGACGGTGATAATTAATGATAAATACTTATACTTGTATACCAAATCAAACTTCACCAGAAACCGTGTTTGCAGACCTTAAAACATTTTTTGAAGATAAGTGGACTTGGAGTAAAATTGAAACAAATTATCCTGATAGTGAGTCCACCGATTATAACACTTTGACATTTTGGATTGATAATACAACATACTTTAGAATAATGTTTGATCCTGCAAAATCACGTTACTGGGCTGGGTGTGGTGAATATGACTCTTCCCAAAAGTCACCATATGCTGATTATGTCAGCTTTATCTCTGGCAAGTTTGATAGTGTCATGTTGTATACTACAAGTCGGGGAATGTTGATTTTGTCTAAAAGTGGAGATAATGACTATGTATTAGGTGGGGCTATTGCAAAAATGAGAAAGTTATCTGACAATACAGAAATTACAGGTTTCTTTACACCAACGTCAAACTCAGGTCATCAAGGAAGTAAAATGGCAAGCTTGTATAATATGTTTAGTCAAAGTTTGCACAATGGCGGTACGAACCTTGTACCACAAGTTGATTTTAATATACCATTGAATAGCACAGTTGAGGGGCAATACGCTGCTAAAACTGACGGAATATTTTACGTGTATATGGGTCAAGACAGTGTGTTTCCTGCTGACGGAACTGTTGTAAAATTTACAATGAATGGTGTTAATTATGTGGGTAACTGCAAAATGGTTTTAGCTGATTATTCGTAAAGGCGGTGTACAGAATGTCTAAAATGAATAAGCTGATTAAGGAAAGTCAAGATAATAAAAAAACACTTGGTTACACCTATGGAACAGTTAAAAGCTACGACTCTACAAATTGTACAGCCATTGTTTCGCTATTAGAGTATAATGGTGCTGAAAAATCTTTTCTGAATAAATCAGGTGAGATTTTAAGCATGGGAGACAGTGTGTGGATATATTTCCGTGGTGGCGGTATAAACAGTGGCTACATTGCTATTAGGAACGGTAAACCTGTACCTCTAGGAAGTCAAAATTCTAGTGTAGGACGATTTGTTGAATACGTTGATAGTAATGGTAGTAGACACATCTCAGAAAAGTTTAATTACTATGGCGATTCTTATTGGTATACTATAACCCCTGATGGAACAAAACATATTACTATTTATCTTGAAAATATCGCTCATGGTGATTATAACCATGTTGAAGGTCAAGCAAATCATTGTTATGAGTACAGTTATGACAGCAATAATTATATTGATTTTTCAGACATGAAAATGCGTATGTTGGCGCACTATATTCGTGGAAATAGCAGTTTAAATTCCTTAACAGGCTTTAACAACACTAGCGTTGGTGATTTTTCTAATCACGTCAGCGGTATGTGGAATACGTCTGAATATAGTGTGGCGATTGATTGTAGCGGCGCAAAAAATACTATTTCTAATTCTCGTGATACATATATTAATGGCATAGATAATTTGCTAGAGGGTGTAGCTGATAGTATTGTAGTTGGCATGTACAATATTATTAAGGGCGATAAGACTAAAGATCAAATGGCGAAATATAACGCCGTGTTTGGATATCACAATGAGGTTCTTAATTATGACGGATGTCTTGTTGCAGGGGAATGGAATCATGCCACGGCAGATAACCAAACCGTTATAGGTATCAATGCAAAATCAACTTATAAAAGCTCGGAAAATGCAAGTATACTATTTAATATAGGAAATGGTCATAATATAGAAGATGGTTCTCTAACTCAAAACTCTGCAATGCAAGTAGATTTTTCGGGCAATGTTTATGCTGGTGGTGCGTACAAAACTATTGGTGCTGACTATGCCGAATATTTTGAATGGCTTGACGGAAATGTTGACAATCAAGATAGGATCGGATTATTCGTTACGCTTGACGGTGATAAAATCAAGCTTGCAACTAAAGACGATTATATCCTTGGTGTTATATCAGCCAACCCATCTATTGTTGGTAACTCTGCTGAATTAGATTGGCATGATAAATATAAAACAGATGTTTATGGACGGTTGATTTATGATGAGTCACACAATCCTATAGTCAGTGAAAACTATAACGATACGCTTGAATATGTTCCTCGTGGGGCTAGAAAAGAGTATAGCAAAGTTGGCTTGTTAGGACAGTTAGTAGTTCAAGATGACGGAACGTGCAAGGTCAACGGATATTGTACGGCTAGTGTGAATGGCGTGGCAACCAAGTCAGATAGTGGTTATAGGGTTATTAAACGTATTGATGAAACACATATAAAAATAATACTGAAATAGAAAGAGGGCTAACAACCCTCTTTTATTATTGGAGGAAAAGTTATGAAAGAGATTATTACTCAGATGATTACAGAGTATTTACCTGTAATTTTAACAGCGGTTATGACGGCTATTGTCGGTTTTGTAAAATCGAAGTATACAAAAATCGCAAATGACAGCATTAAGAAAGATGTGGCGGCTACAACGGTTAAGTACATAGAACAGATTTATAAAGACGTTCACGGTACAGAAAAGCTTGAAAAGGCTAAAGAAACCATGCTTACCCTGCTTGAAGAAAAGGGCATTAAGATTTCCGATGTAGAGCTTGTTATCTTGCTTGAAAGTGCTGTTAAGGATATGAATTATAAATCACTCACAGATTTTATTGACGAGGTTAAGAATGGTGGCGGTGAGTAAATGAACACAGTTAAGGAAATTGCTACCTACTGTGGAAGCATTACGACCATTTTGGCACTGATAACAATTATTGTTAAACCAATCAGGAATAGATTTGTAGGGTGGATTTCAAAAACAAGTGATAAAGATAATCTAAATAAAAAAATAGATAAGCTAACAGTATTAGTGGAAAGACAGGTAGAACAGAACCAAAGCATGGAAACTGAGTTACAAAAACAAAGTTTGGCTTTGCAGGCTACGTTGAGAAATTCTATTTTAGCGATTTATAATTCAAGAATGAAAGAAAATAGTATTTCACTGTACGAAAAAGAAAATCTCGCAAGGCTATACGAAAGCTATTCGTCTATTGGTGGCAATAGTTTTGTGCATAACTGTGTAGACGAATTAAATAAACTGCCTGTAAAGGAAGATTAATTGGAAAGGAAGTATACATATGACTATTAAGGGTATAGACGTTTCTGAACATCAGGGCAATATTGATTGGGCTAAAGTAAAAGGAAATGTAAGCTTTGTTATACTGAGAGCTGGCTATGGTGATGCTATCACATATCCAAATCAGATCGACAGAACATTTGAAAAGAATTATAAAGGTTGTAAGAATAACGGTATTCCATGTGGTGTTTATTGGTATTCATATGCACAATCAGTAGAAGCAGCAAAGCAAGAGGCAAAGGCTTGTCTCAAGGTAATCAAAGGCAAAAAGTTTGAGTACCCTATTTATTTTGATTTAGAGGAGCGTTCACAGTTTAACAAAGGTAAGGCATTTTGCGATTCTATCGTAAAGGCATTTTGTGGCGAGATCGAAAAGGCAGGCTACTATGCTGGACTCTATATGAGCCGTTCTCCTTTGCAGAATTATATCTCTTCTGATGTGGCAAAGAGATATACACTTTGGATTGCTGAGTATAACAGGAAATGCAATTACAATGATAAGCATGATATGTGGCAATATTCTAGCACTGGCAAAATTGATGGAATTGCGGTCAATGTTGACGTAGATTATTGTTACACAGATTTTCCCACGAAAATAAAATCGGCAAACCTGAACGGTTACACTAAAACAAAGAAGTTACCAACACTCGAAAAGTCTGGCTATAAAAAGGGTGATAAGACCAGTGGTGTCCTTGCCCTGAAAGAAATGCTTATCATAGCCAAGGCAAGAAAACTTCACAATATCACACTTGACGAGAACGGTATTTTTGGTGACGGCACTGAAAAAGCTGTTAATGCTTTGCTGAAAAGGTGGGGTTATAAACAGACTAGCATTGCAGGTGAGAAGTTTATCAAGAAGCTTGCAAGTGCTATTAAGTAATACTAATTGTTTTTGTTTTTAAAGGGCGAGGTAACACAGCTTCGCCCTTGTTATATTTTATTTATACGAAAGGAAGATGAACTATGGCGTATTGTGCTACAAACGGAAACCTGTACGAAAATGGAAAAGCTTTTGAGCTGAAAGTTGGCATTGGTGCTGATTTTAAAGTACAGGCTTCGGGAACTGGCAGTTTTCAGGTTGTAGGAAAACTGACTCAGAATGGTACAGAGGAAGTGCTTATGATGGTTGATCTGAGCGACTTCTCAACAGTTGATACGATTACAACAGAAAATGTTTATGCAGGAGATGTTAGTGGTTACTATAGTGTAACTGTTAAAAATGTCAAGGGTGTAAACAAAATTTGGGGAACTATAACATATTAAGGAGGTGGATTTATGGCTACAGATATTATTGCTAGAGGTATGGCGGCTAATGCTAAAAAATCTGTTACCGAATTAGGCAATAAGGTTGAAAGCGAAAAGTGGATTGGCACAAAAGCCGAGTGGGAAGCCGTTGATAAATCCACTATAAAAGACGGAACAATCGTATATATCACTGATGATAAAACGGTGATTTTATACGATAAAGCGGAAATGGAAAAGATAGCCGCACAGGTCGCCACAGACAAAACAAGCGTAGCTGCTGATAAAGCTGATATAGTTTCTATGAAATCAGAAATAGCTAATACTAAAACATATATTAATGAAACTGTACAAACAATTTCAGAAAATGCTAATTCTGTCAAGCAAGAAAAAATAGCCATTGATGAAACTAAAACAGATATTGATAAAAAGTATACAGAAATATCTAATACTGCTACAAAGTTAAATACTGAATATAATAATTTAACTTCTAATTATTATACTAAAGAAGCTACTAATAGCTTAATTAGTAGTACAACTAAGCCTAAATATTCAGTAGTTAATGAACTTCCTACTTCTGATATAAGTACAGATATTATTTATTTAAAATCTACTGGTACTACATCTACTGATGGTGTTTATGAAATGTATACTTATCAAGATAGTAATTGGGTTAAGATAGGGACTTCAAATCCTGATTTAGCGGATTATTATACTAAAGAATTGGTTGATAGTACATTTGCAACTAAAACAGAAATTAATAATACTAATACAGAAGTTAGTGAACTAAAGGAAGATTTATATACAGTTAATATTGTAGAATCTCGAAATAAACTAAATAAAGATGCTTGCATTATTGGTATTATAAAAAATGATGGTACGATAGATACATCATACACTAATTATCATACAAGCGAGTTTATTCCTATTTCTGAAAATGAAGAATATAGACTTGCACGTTGGAATAAATATAATTGCTTGACCACAACAATACGAGCTGTAATGATATATGACGCACAAAGACAACCATTGCTATCGGAAAGATTAAATGACTTCAATGGTATTGGTAAAGCTGTTGAAAAATCAGCATATATACGTATTTCTATTTCTGGCGACTGGTTTAAAAGTAATCTTATGTTGTTTATTGGTGATACAATCGACAGCACAAGATATATCCCGTATGAAAAAAGAAGAGAGATAAGTCTAAATCCATCCATTAATTTGAATGCTCTTATTGAAAAGAATGAACCATTAAAATCAATCGCTCAATCTTGTATCGAACAGATTTCTGATGAATATAAAGTTGGAAGTTATTATATCAATAGTAATTATGTGATTTCAAAATCATCAAATTGGGAAATGTATATGTTAAAAAACATATACAGAAAAATTACTTATAAAGGATACTGTGAAAAAGGAATATGCGCTATTGGCTTTTATTCAGACAATATCCCAAGTGACAAATCATTTATTGGTGGGCTTACTGTTGACAGAAGTGGTGTGAATATTGTGGAATTTGTATTAGATGAAAAAACAATTCCCGATGGAACTATAAGTATTTTATTGTGTTCTAGAGTAGTAGCTGGTGACATTCATGTTGAAATGGAATCGTTTATTGCAAAAAAATATATTAATGAATCGAAAATAAGGATTGAGTCTGTCGTGTCCGAGATTGAAGGTAAAGGAAACGTCAAAGCGATTTATAAAAGTATACCTAATGCAAATGATTTTACTATTATCAAAGATGAAATATGGTTTGCTGAAAATATATATGAAGATGGCGTTGCTACAGATTATACGACAGTACACAGATATAAAATAATTGATGGTTTTCTTGTAAAAATAGGTGACATAGACACTGATTTCGGACATTGGAATACTGTTGACTATTGCGAAGATAATGATTGTCTTATTTTTGGAAATGGAGCTAATTCAATTCAAACAGATGGAAATTATTTCGTAGTAGTAAAAAATCCTCTTTCGCTTGGTGATGTTGCAAGAATTGAAACTTGTGGTATCAAATACACTGTTGATATTGGTTTTAAGGTTCAAGCTGTTTGGGGAGATTCTAATTATGGAAGTAATAATATAGTTTACCTGATTTCAAACAGTTGCCAGAAAATTACGAAGGTTCTTCTGCTAAAGGATTCCAATGGTAATTTTAATGGTCAATATGTGACACTGGAAACAAAAGACATTGAACTTGATAAATACTATGGGGTTGGTGGTGCTGATTTTTGGGGTGACACCCTTTATATAGGTATTGGAGGTCCATATGAAATGTTTAAGATGTCAATGAGTGATTACAGTATTCAAAAAATCACAAAGCACTTTTACAAGGATGATGGCTCAGAATACAATGGTTCTACTCAGGGTGTGCATATAGATAGTCAATACATTTGGGTATTTTCCAATATCGCAGGCTCCAGTGTAAACTATCTGACCCAGTACAGAAGATAGATTAGTAAGCTAAATTGGACTATAATAAACTAATGTTACTCTTGTCGGCAAGTGGATCACGGCTGAGGAGTATGAGGAAATCACAGTTGCCATACTTTGCAAATAAGCCAATTACTACAGCTTTAACAGGCTTGAGTTATGATACCACTGATGGAATGTGGCTATCGTCGTATTCGGGTATGAATTATTACGGATATTATGATATTGATAAAAGAACAATTCACGCAAGACCAGCCAATGCCGAGTTTGGTATTTACCCACTTCTGACATTGGTTCAGAAATAATTTTAGGATACTAGATTAATTTCTAGTACCCTATAAGAAATATATTTAAAATAACTTTATAAGAAAGATGAAAAATAGATATTTATAAAGGAGAATTGTATACAATGGGCATTAAAGAAGATGTTTGTAAGATGATGTATGGAATCCCTTGTGAGTCTAATATTGACCCTCGTATTTGGGAAAACGAATATGGGTATAAACCTTGTAGGGAAGATAGAAAAGAAACTATGAAACAAGATATAGAAATAATGTTAATGAAACAGAGAAACAAGATATAGAAATAATGTTAATGAAACAGAATGTGAAGATATTGAAACAGGACGTAGACAAAATGAAAAAGCAAATACGAGAATTGAAGCAAGAGAAATCTAAGTATAAGGTAAAAGTTAAGAAGAGGAAATGATATGGAAAAAGAAAATTCTAAGTCGATAGCTTATATTGATATCCTTACAAACATTATAGGAGAACAAAGAAATATGACAGATGAAGAGTTAGCCATATACAGAAAAATACTTTATCAAGGTGCAGAACATCATCCACTTTCAGATAAAGAGAAATTCTTAGTCAGATAAAGAGAAATTCTTAGTTAGGGAAAATACCCATAATATTTAAAATAAAGGTTTTATTAGAAATTTATAAGGATTTTATTAGAAAATTATAAGACAGAGTTTTATGAAAGTCTTATAAAAATTATATGTATAAAACAGCAAAAATAACAAGTCAAATTTGTGCAATGATACAAAACATTTTATAACGTCTTGACAAATCACTATAAATCTGATATAGTATAAATGTCAGTTATGGCAATGCCATAGCTAGTGAGTTGAAACATATTTGTATTTGGTACGACCTAATAATTGGTTGCAAATGCAGAAGATAAGGGTGTGTCCGTTGTGGCATACCCTTATTTTTTTGCTAAAAATAGAAAAGTGAAACAAAAAAGCAGGGCATTAAAACAATACCCTGCTTTCATTTTTTTTACAAACTGTAAAGTCTATTGTCTAAATATTCTCTGCCACATCTCATAGGAAGGGGAACACTTTCCGCTACGCCAATTTTTTATTGTTGTAACACTAACACTACATATCTTAGCTAATTTGCGTATAGATAGATTGTGCAATTCCATATAGGAACAAACTCTTTCCTTTGAGTGTGTTTTAAAGGACAAATAATCATTCATAAGGTTTATGTTTAGTACATCAGATATTTTTTTCAAAGTATCAAAGTTTTTATATTGATCCTTTACTTCGTCACGTTCATACTTGATATAATTATCATAACTCAATCCTGTTAGTTTACATATTTCAGTTATAGATAAACCATTATTTATCCTTGCTTTTGCAATGCGGGTAACAAGCCTGTGATTATCGTTTCCACGATTCTTCAACTGCAACTGCGCAAGCAACTGTAGCACCAACCATTGGGTTGTTGCCCATGCCGATAAGACCCATCATCTCAACGTGTGCAGGAACTGAAGAAGAACCGGCAAACTGAGCGTCGCTGTGCATTCTTCCCATTGTATCTGTCATACCGTAAGAAGCAGGACCAGCAGCCATGTTATCTGGGTGCAGAGTTCTACCTGTTCCTCCGCCTGAAGCTACTGAGAAGTACTTCTTACCCTTCTCAAGTCTTTCCTTCTTGTATGTACCTGCAACTGGGTGCTGGAATCTTGTTGGGTTTGTTGAGTTACCTGTGATAGAAACGTCTACGTTTTCCTTCCACATGATAGCAACGCCCTCGGTAACATCGTTAGCACCGTAGCAGTTTACCTTAGCTCTCAGACCGTCAGAGTATGCCTTGCGGAATACTTCCTTAACTTCGCCTGTGTAGTAATCCATTTCTGTTTCAACATATGTGAAGCCGTTGATTCTGGCGATGATCTGTGCAGCGTCCTTGCCAAGACCGTTAAGAATAACTCTCAGAGGCTTTGTTCTAACCTTGTTAGCCTTCTCAGCGATACCGATAGCACCCTCAGCGGCAGCGAATGATTCGTGACCTGCGAGGAATGCGAAGCACTCTGTGTCCTCTTCAAGAAGCATCTTGCCGAGGTTACCGTGGCCAAGACCAACCTTTCTCTGGTCAGCTACAGAACCAGGGATACAGAAAGCCTGAAGTCCCTCACCGATAGCAGCAGCAGCGTCAGCAGCTCTTGTGCAGCCCTTCTTGATAGCGATAGCGCAGCCTACTGTGTAAGCCCACTTAGCGTTCTCAAAGCAGATAGGCTGAATGCCCTCAACGAGCTTATAAATGTCAAGACCCTTAGCCTTGCATACGTCAGCACACTCTTCGATAGTGTTGATACCGTACTGATTGATAACAGCAAGGATCTGCTTTTCTCTTCTCTCATATGATTCAAATAAAGCCATTGTAACAAATCCTCCTTATTCTTTTCTTGGGTCAACGATCTTAACAGCGTCAGCTACTCTGCCGTACTGACCCTGTGCTTTCTCAAAAGCAGTGTTAGCATCGTCGCCAGCCTTGATGAAGTCCATCATCTTGCCGAAGTTTACAAACTTGTAGCCGATGATCTCGTCATCTTCGTTAAGTGCAAGACCTGTAACATAGCCGTCTGTCATTTCAAGGTATCTAGGACCCTTTGCAAGTGTGCCATACATAGTACCTACCTGTGAACGAAGTCCCTTACCAAGGTCCTCAAGACCAGCGCCTACTACAAGACCGCCCTCAGAGAATGCACTCTGTGAACGACCGTAAACGATCTGGAGGAAAAGCTCTCTCATAGCTGTGTTGATAGCGTCGCAAACGAGGTCTGTGTTAAGAGCCTCGAGAACTGTTCTGCCTGGAAGGATCTCTGATGCCATAGCAGCAGAGTGTGTCATACCTGAGCAGCCGATAGTTTCAACGAGACATTCCTGGATAACGCCCTCTTTTACGTTAAGTGTCAGCTTGCAGCAGCCCTGCTGTGGAGCACACCAGCCGATACCGTGTGTAAAGCCTGAGATATCCTTGATTTCCTTAGCTTTTACCCACTTTGCTTCTTCTGGAATTGGAGCTGCACCGTGAGCAACGCCCTGAGCGATAGGGCACATTGTTTCAACTTCGTGAGAATAAACCATTATTTACATAACTCCTCTCAAATGATTTTGGTGTAAATGTTGTATATTACATACACTCATATTATAACGCATATTTCGCCATTTTGCAATAGTATTTTATGATTTTTAATTTTTTTTTCTCATTCTGTGGTAATTATAACGCTGCTGAGAGGTGCGAGTCTGAGCGGCAGCTTATAGTTTGTGGTATAAAGACCGCTGTTTATGCAGTTTGAGCCACTATAAATATCACGGTCAGAGTTGAGAAGCTCTTTGTAGGCTCCGTTTTGCTCGACCTTCAGGCTATAGTTCTGATAGCTTCCGGAAAAATTGAACACCATATAAAGCGTTTTGCCGGAAGGGTCGCTTCTGCGGTAGGCATAAATGCACTGATTTTTGTTGTCTGCGTCTATCCAGCGGAAAGATGTGGAATTATAGTCGGACTTATACAGTGCAGGCTGTTCAAGATAAAGCTTGTGGAGTGCTTTCACATACTCGTGTAATGAATCGTGTATAGGGTATGTGAGCAAATTCCAGCCAAGCTCTTTTTCATCACGCCATTCAAGATATTCGCCAAGCTCGTTGCCCATGAAGTTGAGTTTCTTGCCGGGGTGAGTGAACTGGAAAGTATACAATGCTCTTATGGTAGCAAACTGCTCCTGCTGACTGCCGAACACCTTGTCCACCATGGTTTTCTTGCCGTGAACTACCTCGTCGTGAGAATAAGGAAGAATGAAAAGGTCATTATAGAAATAACTCATGGAGAAAGTCATTTTATTGTGATGATTTCTGCGTTCAAAAGGCGGAGTCTTTATATAATTGATTGTATCGTTCATGAAGCCCAGGTCCCATTTATAGTCAAAGCCAAGACCGCCGAACTCAACAGGGGCAGTTACCTTAGTGTAGTTTGTGGAATCTTCTGCGAAAAGCATAACGTCAGGATGCATTTTCTGAATGGTGTAATTAGTGTTCTTCAAGAACCATATACCGCTGTCGTTCACAGCGTCATCAGTGTGGCCGTGACGATAGATAAGGTTTGCAACTGCGTCATATCTCAATCCGTCAACATGATATTTTTCTATCCAGAAATTAACTGAGGATTTTACAAAGCTCAGCACATGAGGCTTTGTGTAGTCAAACAGGGCAGTACCCCACTCGGAGTATCTGTCATACTCGTTGTCGCTTTCAAAGAGGAAGCCTCCGTCATATATGTGCAGGGCATAGAAATCACGGACAAAATGTACGGGTACAAAGTCCAGAATAATGCCGATATTTTCCGCATGACAAGCGTCTATGAACTTCATAAGCCCTCTGGGGTCGCCGTAACGGCTGGTTGCAGAGAAATATCCCGACACCTGATAGCCCCATGAGCCGTCATAAGGATATTCCGTCAGTGGCAGAAGCTCGATATGGGTATAGCCCATTTCCTTTGCATAAGGTATGAGCAGGTCTATCATTTCTTCATAGGTGTAAAAGCGGTCGGTTTCTTCTTTTCCCTCTTTTATGCGCCACGAGCCGAAATGTACCTCATATATGTTCATAGGCTTTTCATAGCATTTGTCACGATTTGAGAGCCATTCCTGGTCGTTCCAGCTATAACTGTCGATATCATACACCACAGAAGCATTTTTCGGTCTTACCTCGCTGTATACCGCAAAAGGATCTGAGCGGTAGTGCTTTTCAAGAGTAGGCGTTGTGATAACATACTGATAAATGTCACCCTCTTTTGCAGGGCGTTCAACGCTCCATACCCCACGTTCATCGCATTCCATAGGGATAATATCTCCATTCAGGCAAAGCTCTACCTTCCTTGCGTGAGGCGCATAGGTGGAAAATCTTATGCCGTTCTCTGTTTTTACTGCCCCCAGGGCTTCATATGCTCTACAGCTTTGACCATTTATAAATTCTGTGATGATATTGTTTTTCATGCCGTTTCCCCCTGTGAAAAATATGATAATGATAAAATATTTATAAAAAGTTATTGAATTTTCATAAATTTATGTTATAATAGAGATTAGCGCAAATTGTCTGCTTTTTTGACATAAACGTGTCTTAGTCTGATTTTTCTTCAAAAAAGACCTTTTGTCGTTATGAATCTGAAAGGAATGTAGTTAAATGTCAAGCTCTGCGATAACCAAAAGTGCTTTGTGTGATTCACTGAAAAAACTCTGCGAGCAAAAACCCTTTGATAAAATATCCATATCCGATATAACAGGTGAGTGCGGTCTTAACCGCCAGTCTTTTTATTACCATTTTCAGGATAAATATGAGCTTTTGAGCTATATCTATCTTCACGAGCTTTTCGCTGACATCACCAAAGGCGTAAACTACGACAACTGGTATGAGCGTCTTGAAGGATTTCTAGTAAATATGCTCAAAGACAAGCGCTTTTACTCAAACACGCTAAAAAGCAACGAAAAGATATTCGAGCATTATCTTTTCAGAAGTATGCACAAGCTGTTCATCAGATTTTTCTATCACGCTGTTGCTATAACCAGAAAGCGTTCCGATAAGGCGAAGTTCTTTGCCGATTTTTATTCTCATGGCTATTGCGGAATAATAATAGATTGGGCAACGGGCGGAATGAGAGAAACTCCACATGACGTAATGCTGAAAATGCGTGAGCTTGCATACGAAAATGTTACCATTGGTGAGGGATTCAGACAGAACCTTTGACAAAAGTCACACAATCACTCTGTTATTTTATCATATTTTATGTAATAAGTGAATAGACAAACCCAAACATACGACAAAAAAAGCGACAGATCTAAATTTCTGTCGCTTTTATTTTTTTCTACTTTGAAGCTTTTGATTTTCTTCTGTCAATAATAACGAATGCTAAGAATATCAGCAAGCCTGCCCCTGAGAGAACTATGCCCTCGTGGAGCAATGGTGCGGTAAAGGTTATCTTTATGCTGTGGCTGCCCTTTGGTATCTTGAAGCCAAGGAATGCAGTGTCGGTCTTTTCACACTGCACCTCTTTGCCGTCGATCTCAGCGGTGAAGCCGTCGGTATACGGAATGGAGATAGTGAAATATCCGTCATTTTTAACGTCTATAGTGCCGTTTATCACATCTCCGTGAGAGGTCTTCTTGTCTATCATGAACGGGTCAACGTCACGCACAAGGCTGTCTTTGTCGATGACATAACAGCGAACGTTGGTTATCTCATACTTGCCGTCAGAGAAATTCACCTTAACGCTGTCTGCGCTATAGTCCTGACCTGTGGTTATGACATATTCAAAACGTCTGTTATTATTGTAATACTTCCAATCGGGTGCAGTGAGCTTGTTTTTATTGCCGTTTATGGATACCCAAGCGTCCTTTCTGCCACCCTTTATATCGTTGTTCACATTGAAAGATACAAACATTATCTCATTGTTCGTGAGCGTTTCGGGAAGCGTTATCTCCTGAGTGAAAGGCTTTTTGGCGTCAATGGTGTATTTTCCCCATTCACGCTTTATCTGGTCGCACTCTGTAAAGTTGATGGAGCGTACCTTTTTTATATCAGATGAAAATGACTTTTCCGTCTTATCCTCAACTATTATATTATTGAAAAGAGCTTCCACTGAGTAAGGATAATTCAGGGAATTATATTCTTTTCTGCCGATAAGAGCATTGGTAGCATATCCGAAAGGCAGAACGTCATTGTTTTCATAAAGTGAAAGGCTTCCGCTCTCTTTTATCTTCTTGTAGCCTGACACTGCCTTTACCGGGTCGTCAGTGATAAGATATCTGTTTGAAAAATACATATCAGCAATAAGGCTTCGTGTCTGAGTGGTCAGGGAAGTGTTGCGGTATGAATTTTCGTTGTATATCTCGCTGTAATAAAATTTGTTGTAATCTTTATTGTGCAGTGAGGAATATATTGACATGGTGTAATAATCTGCATTATATATCATGTTCACTGTGTTCACTTCGTCAACGCAGTTTGAAGTCCTCGATATTTCTTCCTGCGAGCCGACATAATCTGCAAGTGCGTTCATATCACTGCTGTTGTCATATTCAAGCTCGCTTAAAGGCACAAGCTTGTCTGCAAAGTTTGCATATACTGTGGATACCACGAGGCAAAGGGACATTCCTATATTAAGTATGAACTCCTTTTTGCAACGTCTGTATACAAACAGGCTCGACATAAGCACCAAAAAGTCAGCGATAATATAAAACTCTATTTTTTTGGTGGTCTTGAACCAGAAAACTCCTGCCAATGCAACTAAAAGGGTTATCACTGCAAGTGGTTTAAGCTTTAGCTTTCCTCTTATTATATCAAAATAGGTGTGTCCGAAAAGGAGCATACCAAGAGGAAGGAAAGGTATGAGAACTTTCGGGTCAACATACAGTGTGCCGTTTAACATATAGACTATTATAGGGCAGGTGGCTATTACCATCATAACGATCCCGAGAAATCTTCTATAGCGTTGTTTTGAGAACACCGACGATATTATGCTCAGAACTGTGAAAAGGCAAAGCCCCATTGAGTAGTGATAATAGAGCAGGAATTTCAAGTTTACGCCTGGTATGAACGACTTGAGATCAACATGGCTGTTGCCAGCCTCTCTGCCTGAGAGCATACAGTGCAGTGTTGGCAGGATAAGCACGCACGCCATTATCACTGCGAGGATAAGCCTGAAAGCGAATGCTGTTCCGTCTTTGCAGAACTTCTTGAAAGTTGGCTTTTCATTTATTTTCAGCCAGCGGTAAACGCCATACACTGCCATTGCCGCAAGACCCGACACTGCAAAGAAATAGCTTGTCATTAGCATCAAAAATGCCCAAAGCGTCACCATGTATTTTCTCTTGCCCTCGAAATAATCCTCGATAGCCATAAAACCTAAAAGCAGGAACGGCATATAATTCACGAACATTATGTGCCTGTGACTGTGGAAGATAAGGGGTGCTGAAAAGAGAAACACAAAGCTCAGTGCAAACGCTGTGTTGTCTGTGAATTTCTGCCGCATCCATATATAGAATATCCACAGGCTTGCTATAATGCCTATTATGGATACTATCTGTATATAGGTGGACATTTTCACAAAGGGCAGAAGATAAGAAAAAAGTATTATAGGCGAATAAAGTCCATAATATGACAGATTATAGATGTTCTCACCACAACCTATGTTCGGGGCAAAGGAGGGAAAAAAGTCCCCTGTTTTGTAAAAGAGCTTTCTGAAATAATCAGGGATAGCATAGTGCTGTCCGCCCCAATCAAGCTCAGAGCCATAGGCGTATTTAAACCTTGTGAGCGCAAGGACAAACAGAAGATATATCCCTGTAAGCACACACAGATGTATTATATTTTTCTTACTGAGCTTCATTCACAGCCACTCCCAGCGCAGTTGCAGTTTGTTTTTTCATTTCAGGGTGTTCACTGTAGCGTTTATACAGCGTCCAATCCTCATAATAAGCCATATGCCACAGCTTGTTTACAGTTTTCTCTTGAGAGGTATACATATCCGCAAGCTTTTTCTTGAACTCGTATCTCTCCTTTGATATCTTTGGCAAAGTGCTGCCCACCACTTTCAGACGGCTAGCCTTGTAATACTTGCCAAAGCAGTAAAGGTCGCACTGGATATCGTTCTTATCGTATATCTCAGTGACGTAATTATGCACGTTTACATGGTGGATATGACCATATTCGCCTTTTTGATTATGCACAGCTATAAGCTTCCAATCCTTGCAGGTCATTATCTTTTCAAGGTCAGATTCGATACCGTCCTTAACAAGCGCCCAATCATCACGCTTACCCCTGACTTTATCAGGATATTCAAGCATTATACACTCGTTGCCCGAGGCAGTCACCACATCCTTGAACTCCTGAGAACGCACCTTATTTCTTCCGTTTGTTACACACACAACAAGATAGCCTTTATCATAAAGATGTCCTCCGCCCCAAAGCACTTCGTCATCAGGGTGAGCCACTATCATAAGCTTATCAGCCTTTGATGACGAAGCAAGCTGTAACTGTATAGCGGATATAGGCGCAACGTCATAAGCCTGATTGACGGTATCTCTTATATGTCTTTTGTAACCTAAAAACCACAGTGTGCCTATAAAAAGGACTATTGCCAGAATTATTGCTGTTTCCTTTATATGCTGTCTTGTAAATCTGAGCATAAAAATGCCCGCCCCCTTACAGTATCCCTACTGCGAGATACGGGCGTTCACCTCTTTCTTTATTACTTGTTGTTCACATAGTCTATAAATCTTTCAAATGCAGCTTTTCCGTCTTTGTTTCTCTTATAAACGCCTGCATGTTCAAGCACCTTTGCGAACACGATGCCTATTTCTTTCTGCAAGACCTCGTGAACGTTCTCGGCTGTAATATTGTTTCTCTTTGATATTTCCTCAGCCCAATCAGCGTGCTTTTCTATCAGCTTGTCACGGCGTACACCATCCGTTCCCTCTGTGACCAGAACCTGAGCAAGCTTCTCCATTTCGCCTTTAAGTCTTGACGGAAGCACTGCAAGACCCATTACTTCGATAAGACCGATATTCTCTTTCTTTATATGATGAAGCTCCTGATGTGGGTGATAAACGCCAAGAGGATATTCCTCAGTGGTGATGTTGTTTCTAAGCACAAGGTCAAGCTCATATCTGCCGTTTCTCATTCTTGCGATAGGAGTGATAGTGTTGTGCGGCTCGCCTTTGGTTTCAGCGTAAATGAACGCTTCTTCGTCGGTGTAGCCTCTCCAAGCTTTGAGTATCTTGTCAGCAAGGTCAACGAGAGCGGTTTTGTCCTCGCTGTTTATTCTGATAACTGACATAGGCCATTTAACGATACCTGCGTCAACGTTCTCAAAGCCCTTGAAAACTATCTTTTCTTCAACAGGGGCTTTTGCCATTGCAAAAGTATAGTGACCGCCCTGAAAATGCTCGTGTGAAAGGATAGAGCCGCCAACGATAGGCAGGTCGGCGTTTGAACCTATGAAATAGTGCGGAAACTGTCTGACAAAGTCAAAAAGCTTCTCAAATGCCGAACGGTCTATTACCATAGGCGTATGCTTCTTATTGAAAAGGATACAATGCTCGTTGTAATAAACATATGGGGAATACTGAAGTCCCCAGTCTGTGCCGTTTATTTTAAGGGATATAACACGGTGGTTCTGTCTTGCAGGGGAGTTCACTCGTCCTGCATATCCCACGTTCTCATAGCATAGCAGGCACTTAGGATATCCCGACTGCTTTGCAAGCTTTGCCGCCGCAATGGCTTTCGGGTCTTTTTCAGGCTTGGAAAGATTGATAGTTATATCAAGGTCGCCGTACTCTGTTGGAGCTATCCAGCGCATATCTTTCTTAACTCTGTATCTTCTTATGTAGTCCGTGTCCTGTGAAAGCTTGTAGAAATAGTCAGTTGCGACCTTTGCAGACTGGTGGTTGTAAAGTCCCCAGAACTTTGTGTCTACCTCTGACGGTCTTGGAGTAAGAAGACCCATGAGTTTTGTGTCGAAAAGATCTCTGTATACAATGGAATTTTCCGTAAGACCCTTTTCCACAGCGTAATCGAGAAGCTCTTTGAGAGTGCTTTCAAGATCAACGTCAGAAAACTCCTCCGCAGGCTCGTCATATTCTTCAAGGTCAAGGGCTTCAAGAAGCCTGTTTGTGGTATAAACTCTGTCGCTCTCCTCAATAAGTCCGCTTTCCAGACCATATGTTACAAGCTTTTTAATGCTTTCAAATATCATGTTATAGATCCCCTTTTGTACAAAAGTATGAGTGGTAACCCCCTCAGCCAGCATCTATTATTATAGACCATTGCTTATTCTTTGTCAACCGACAGACAGGCTAATTAAGATACTTTTAAGCATTTGAAAAGCGTAATAAGAATATTTTAAGATTATTTTGCAGGGGACGCCAGCCCCTACATTTAATGTTAGGAAAAACGATTTAGCACCGAATATTAACAAATTGTTAAATCGACAATTGTCCTATTGACAAAAGCGGGAAGTGTGGGTATAATAAAAACAATATGACAAAGGCGTTGACAGGAACAAAAGCAAAGTTCTGACATTACAGAGAGCCGTCGGTGGGTGCAAGACGGTATGCGGAATTTGTGATAACTCGTCCCCGAGCCTGAACGGTGAAATTTTATTAGCCGCTCACGGGTTCTCCCGTTATAGAGATACGCATTGATAGATGCGGCTGAGATATGCGGTGTGAGCCGTATATGAATGAGAGTGGTAACACGGCAAAGCTCGTCTCTCCTTATTGGTAGGAGCGGCGATTTTTTTATGCCCTTTTCCACATCACTATCAAAATAACTATCGGCTTTATTTATAAGGAGGAACTGACATGAAAAACGTAGAAAAGTATGAGAGAGGCTATTATATGCCTCCTGTAAAGTGCATGAAGTGGGCTGAAAAAGAGTATGTTGACCACGCACCTGCATGGTGTTCTGTTGACCTGAGAGATGGAAATCAGGCTCTTATCATTCCTATGAGCCTTGAAGAAAAGCTGGAGTTTTTCATAAAGCTCGTTGAGATTGGCTTCAAGGAGATAGAGATAGGTTTCCCTGCCGCCTCTGAAACAGAGTATGAGTTCTGCCGCACACTTATCGAGAAGAACATGATACCTGATGATGTTACTATTCAGGTACTTACACAGTCAAGAGAGCATATCATAAAGAAAACGTTTGAAGCTATCGACGGTGCAAAGAACGCTGTAGTACACCTTTATAACTCAACATCTGTTGCACAGAGAGAGCAGGTTTTCCGAAAGTCTAAGGAAGAGATAATCAAGATAGCTACAGACGGTGCAAAGCTCTGTAACGAGTATAAGAAGCACGCAAAGGGCAATATCGTATTCGAGTATTCTCCTGAGAGCTTCACAGGCACAGAGCCTGAGTTTGCAAGAGATATATGCAACGCTGTTATCGACATTTGGCAGCCTACACCTGATAACAAGGTCATCATCAACCTCCCTGTAACAGTTGAAATGTCAATGCCTCATGTTTATGCTCAGCAGGTAGAGTATATGTGCGACACTCTTCACAACAGAGAGAACGTTATAGTTTCACTTCACCCACATAATGACAGAGGCTGTGCAGTGGCAGACTGTGAAATGGGTCTGCTTGCAGGTGCTGACAGAATAGAGGGTACTTGCTTCGGCAATGGTGAGAGAACAGGCAATGCCGATATCGTTACTATCGCACTTAATATGTACACTCACGGAGTTGACCCTAAGCTGGACTTCTCTGATATGCCTGCACTGGTAGAGCTTTACGAGAGAGTTACAAGAATGAAGGTTTATGACAGAAGCCCATATTCAGGCGCACTTGTATTCGCTGCATTCTCAGGCTCACATCAGGACGCTATCGCAAAGGGCATGAACTGGAGAAAAGAAAAGAGCTGTGACAAGTGGACAGTTCCTTATCTTCCTATCGATCCGCATGACGTTGGCAGAGAGTATGACGGTGACGTTATCAGAATAAACTCACAGTCAGGCAAGGGCGGAATAGGCTTTATCCTCCAAAATCAGTTCGGCTACGATCTTCCAAAGAAGATGAGAGAGGACTTTGGCTACAAGGTAAAGGCTGTTTCAGACCACAAGCACAAGGAGCTTATGCCTGATGAGGTTTACAAGATATTCAAGGACGAGTACCTCAACAAGTGCGCACCTGTTGACATTCCTGAGGCACACTATGTTCAGAAGCAGAACGGCACTATCTGCGCCGCTATCACAGCTTCAGTAAACGGCGTAACAAACGATCATACAGCAGAGGGCAACGGACGTCTTGACGCTGTTGCAAATGCTATCAAGCAGGCTTTGAACTTTGATTTTACCGTGGAAACATACACAGAGCACGCTCTTGAAAGAAAGTCAACATCTGAGGCTGTTTCGTATGTTGGAATTTCCTGCGGTGATAAGATGTATTGGGGCGTCGGCAGACACTCAGATATCATCGTATCTTCTATCAAGGGACTTGTTTCAGCTATCAACAACGCTTTTGCAGATAAGAAGTAATGAATAAAAATTTAAGGGGCAGGCGAAAGTCTGTCCCTTTTTTTGTACAAAAAATGCAGCCACATAGAATATGACCGCATTGTATATTATTTCTTTTTTCTTCTGAAAAGCCTTTTGAGCCAGCCTAAAAAGCCCTTTTTCTTCTTTTCAGGCTCGACAGCCTTTGAATCATTAACAGGAGCAGGCTTTGATGCATTGGCGTATGCTTCAGCGTAAAATCTGCTTTGTGCGTCAATGGCAATATCTCCACGCTCTGCACGGACATATTTTCCGTCAGGCTGCATTATCCTTGCTTTTACGTTGTCCTGCATCTGGGTGTCAAAAATATCGAGGACACGTTTTTTTACTTCTTCACTGAGGATAGGTGCGGCGACCTCAACTCGCCTTGTGGTGTTTCTTGTCATATAGTCTGCGCTGGATATGTATACCTTTTTGCGAACCCCTGTGCCGAAAATATATATCCTTGCGTGTTCAAGATATCTGCCCACTATTGAGCGTATCTGCACATTGTCAGTAACGCCCTCCACGCCTGCCACAAGGCAGGATATACCTCTTATAACAAGCTCTACCTTCACGCCTGCCTGAGAACATTCTATTATCTTGTCCATAAGCACCTTATCAGTAAGAGAATTGAGCTTTGCGGCAACATATCCCTCACCGCCTGCTCTTGCAATGCTTATCTCATTATCCATAAGCTCCACTACCTTATTTTGCAGACAGTGTGGAGCGACCATAAGTGCCTTTGAGCTTTCCACAAGCTCGCCCATTGACAGCGTTCTGAACACCTCGCAAGCATCCTGAGCAATGTCATTGTTTGACGTCATAAGGCAAAGGTCTGTGTAAAGCCCTGCGGTCTTTTCGTTGTAGTTTCCTGTACCCACCTGAACAGTGTACTTAACGCTGTCGCCAACTTTTCTTGTAATAAGACAAAGCTTTGAATGGACTTTAAGTCCCTGCGGACCATACATTACATGACAGCCTGACTCCTCGAGAAGTTTTGACCACCCTATATTGTTTTCCTCATCAAAACGTGCTCTCAGCTCCACAAGCACAAGCACGTCCTTGCCGTTTTCTGCGGCGCTGCACAAGGCTTTTATGACCTTGGAGTTCTTCGCCACACGATACAAAGTCATTTTGACAGACGTAACGCTTTCGTCCTTTGCCGCCTCGTCAAGCAGTCTGATAAAAGGCCTTATGGACTCGTAAGGATAGTGCAGAAAAAGATCCTTTTCGTCTATCTGCTCTATCATTGACCTTGACGGGTCTATCATCGCAGAGGGCTGCGGCTCCTGCTTCGGGAAAAAAAGCTCTTTTCTGTCTGCCGCCTTGTCAAACACAGCGAACACATAGGACATATCAAGGGGAGTTTTTTCCACAAAGACTTGCTTTTCTGAAAGCTCCAACCTTGAAAGCAGTTCGTTCAGCACAGTGTCGGATATTTGCTTTGAAAGCTGTAATCTAACAGGACAAAGGCGTTTACGCTTGTTGATAAGTTCAGACATATTTTGTCTGAAATCAAGTTCCGAGTCAAAGCCCTCGTCAACGTCGATATCGGCGTTTCGTGTCACTCTCATAAGAGCCTTTTCTTCTATTTTATAGCCCTCAAATGCCTTGTCGGCATAATGGAGAATAAGCTCCTCTACAAGAATATAGCTTATGCAGCCTTCATCACCAGGAAGAAAGATCACACGCTGGAATTTCTCGTTACAGCTAACTATACCCACTGTGACGGCAGATTTTGAGGCAAGCTTTGCGACCGCATAAATACTTTGATTTGCAAGAAACGGGAAAGGGTGTCTTTTATCGATAATAAAGGCGTTAAGAAAGGGCTTGACCTCATAGGCATAATAAGCTTCAAGAAATTTCTTATCCTGTTCAGTGAGAGCCTTTATGTTTTTATGTACTATATTTTTAAGCTCCAGTTCCTCGCAGATAGCTTTATATGTTTTATCTTTTATTGGTATAAGCTCATGAACACGCTCAAATATTGCAGAAAGCTGTTCAGATGGACGCATTTTGGACTTGTTGTCTTTATGATCGTCGTCCACAAGTGAGGAATCATAAAGTGAACCCACACGCACCCTAAAAAACTCGTCAAGATTGCTTGCAAATATCGACTGAAAAAGCAATCTTTCAAGAAGCGGTGTAGCACTGTCCTGAGCTTCTTCAAGAACTCTCTCATTAAATTTAAGCCATGATAACTCTCTGTTATCGTAGACCTTGTTATTCATATTCTTATTTCTCCTAACTCCTATCGTAAGAAAGGCATCTTATATCATACTGTATTATTATACCGCCAAACGAATATGATGTCAATGCAGGTGCCGTAAAAACCTTGTAAAATCGCCATAAAAAAAAAAGCTCCCGCCCGAAGGCAGGAGCAGATCGTCTTGAAGATCAGATCCCGATATATTCCTTAGCGGTCTGGCATATATTTGCACAGTTATTCGCAAGGACGCTGTTGTCTTGTGGCAGATTCGGCAACATGATAAGCCAAAAAAGAATGAACACAATTATAAGCATAAGGGTGGCACCAGTCAAAAGTATCAAAGCGGCTGAACGCTTTGATTTCAGTGTTGTATGTACGTCGCTGCACACTTTCTCGGCGGGCTGTGCATTTTCTTTTTCCTCGTTAGGAATACGTTTTTCTTGCTCTTTTTACACTCAGTACACAACATATACTTTAAACCTCCATAATTTATTTTTACTTCATTAACTATTATACCACATTCTTACCGTTTTGTGTTAAGCTGGCAGCTATAATTTACAGAAATTTTGACTGAACTTTTTGTTAATATGTAAAATTCTAAAACTTGTCGCGCGCATATAATCTATCTTCATCAACAAAACCCCTAAAAGAATAACTTAACAAAATCAAATATTGATATAATTCTGCTATTGACAAATGAGAAGTGTATGTTATAATTACTGTGTGTGGAAAAATCAACGAAAATACGTTATAATTAGCTTTATGTGGAGGAAGTAAAAATGGTAGACAATGTACGTCGTGAATGTATCATGTCAATGTATGAGATATACCCTCTCAGCAGAAAATTGGTATTTGATACGTTTGATAAGAAAAAGTATGATATAACAAGAACTCAGCAGATAATAATGCTGTCACTATGTATTGAGGGAACGCTCACAATGTCACAGCTTGCAAGCAAGATAAACACTTCTAATGAGCAGGCAACAAGGGCTGTGGCACAGCTTGTTGACAAGGGCTTTGTTATCAGAATGCAAAATCCCGATAACCGCAGAGTTATCAACATCAGGCTCACTGACGAAGCTATGCGCTTTATGGAAAAGATGAAAAACGAGATACTTGATGATATACTTGGTAAATTTTCCGGTATTTCAGATGGTGATATGAAAAAAATGAAGGACGCTCTTGTATTTATAAATAGTATACTTAAAAAGGTGCTTAAATAGGAGGCTGTTATGACAAAGGCGAAGAAAATAGTCAGCCGTTGCGAAAGCTGTGTGAATTACGTTTTTGATGAGGATTGTGAATGTTACTGCTGCATGGTCGATCTTGACGAGGACGAAGCATACAGATCAATGAGCGACAGCGAATATTGCTGTCCTTATTACAGGCTTGATGATGAATATGCTGTTGTAAGAAAGCAAAATTGATGATAGATCGGTGAATACATGAAATTTGCCGATTTTTTTGTTTTGTTGAACGTGTAAAGCTTGAAAGCTTGTCGAAGTAGCTATGTAAAGTTTATTTGCTTTGTAGTGAACATTTGCCGTTAAATAAGGATCGATCTGGGACTAAATTAATATTTGGCGAATGATAGAAAGTTATTTATCAAAGTTTACAAAATATTAATAAATACAGTGTTAGTATACAATGTTAAAATATTGACTATGCAGGCTGCTATAATCAAAATAGGAAAGATTTTTTGGAGGAAAGTTGCAATTAGCGTAAAAACGCAGGTTTTATATTGTTTCATGTTCAAGGCTAATAAATATGCCGTTTTATCATCTGCCGGCACTGTGAAAATGATAAATCAATATTGTGCGAACTATCAGTATATTTATATGCAATAAAATACAAATATGATATATTGTGGGATTGACAAATGGAAAATCAAGTGATATAATACTTGTAATTATATAGGCATATTGCGTCGGAGGTGAGGCTTTTGAAGGATAAGGCGCTTGAAAAATTGTCGAAAAATGAGCTGCTCGAGTTAATGCTTTATCTGCGAAAAGAATATGATAAGCTTAACGCAGAGAATGAAAAGCTTCTTCAAAAGCTCGAAGATAAAAAAAGTATCACTGACCGACTTGACAGGCTGGAGCGGCAGGTAGCTGCACTGACAGGTCACAAGCTGGTTGTTGAGCAGCCGGTAGTGGAGGAAGATCATGGCGGCAGATAGCAAGAACGAGGTGTTAAAAAAACCTGAGCTTCCTGATGTCCAGACACTTGAGCGGGTGGTCAAAAAGCATCATGAAAGGCGGGAATATCTGAGGATACTCCGCAGCACCGTGGCGTCGCTTCTTGTTGTGGCAGCGGCAGCAGTAATCATATCAATGTTATTTTTGCCTGTTTTGAGAGTAACGGGTACAAGTATGACGCCGACTTTGCATGACGACGAGCTGGTGGTGTGCAGAAAGCGTGGAAGCTTTCAGAAGGGCGATATAGTTGCGTTTTATTACAATAATAAGATACTGTTGAAACGTGTTATCGCTACAGCAGGAGATGTGGTGGATATCAAGGATGACGGTACTGTTATCGTCAACGGAAAAACCTTGAATGAGCCGTATGTTGACGGCAAAGCTCTGGGAGAATGTGATATCGAGTTGCCTTATCAAGTGCCTGACGAGAGAATATTCGTTATGGGCGACCACAGATCTACGTCTGTTGACAGCCGTACAAAGAGGATAGGCTGTATTGCTGAGGAAGCAGTGCTTGGAAAGGTCTCACTGAGGATATATCCTTTTAAAAGGATAGGCACAGTGGACTAGCGTTTATTATAAATAGTGTATAATTTCGGAGGGAGTGATCCGTTTTGCAGAATTTTAACGGTAAAGTTCGGCAATATCTAAAAGAAAATGAAAGGAAAAAACGCAGCCGCTTGTTCGGTGTGGTGCTGTCTGTTGTTATGACAGTGTCAGTGCTGGCAAGTCTTGTTATGCCTGCAATAAGTGCCACTGAGGGTACTTCTGTGGCAGGTGGAGATGTTTCCTATAACGGCGGAAGCTATTCTTATAAGGATGCGAATAGCGTCACGATAAAATCCTATGATGCGGTCGGTTCAGGAAAAGACCAATCTAAAAAGATCGAATTCAATGTGGAATTTGATTTTGATAAGGGCGAAATGACCAATAGGTATATTTATTTCCCTATCGATGATAATGTTAGCCTGCCCGAGGGCGGTATACCGTCAGACGGAACCTGGGGCGATGTCGAGGATACTCACTTCGATGAAGGACATGGAATTTCAGGTAAGTACAGAGTCGACGAGATAGATGGAAAGAAGTATCTTTTTATTGAGTTTGACGAGCGATATAAACAGAAAAATGAGAAGGACGCTATAAGCGGTAAGGCAAGCTTTGAGGGTAATGTAAAGCGTAAGGATACAGATACAGGCGATAAGACCACTGTTGAGATAGGCGGTCAGACGGTTGAAATAGGCGGTTTCACTCCGCTCACTATGTCTGCCGTAAAGGACGCAAGCGAAACTGCAGACGGAGTTAAGTGGACTATCACAGTGAACAATCCTGCAAAGAAGCCTCTTGACAGGATCGAGGACAAGCTTTTTAAGGACGCTGTAGACGGCAGTTTTGTTGTTTCACCTGAGGGTGCGGGAAGCTATGACGCTGCAAGCGGAAAGTTTGTTTTCAGCGATGGATTCAGCGAAGAAAATGTTACCATAAGCTACACGACCCCATATCCTACAAGCAATCCGGATTTCGTTATGTCAGGTAAGGTGGAAAACAAATCCACCACATATGATAAGGACGGAAATGGAGTAAAAGCAGATAAAATTATTTATTCTGAGTCAAAGAAGGATAAGATCTCAAAAACAGGCAAGAATGTTGACTACGACAATAACGAAGTCACATGGGAAATAGTTGTAAGCAACCCTAGCGGTGCAGACCTAAAGGGCTATCACCTTTATGATGAAGCATTTCCTGATGCAAAGCCGGGAAGCTTTACACTCAAAGCTGACGATGACTCAGATGTAAAGTACACACTTGACGGAAACACGCTTACGTTTGACGATAAAATAACAGCGTCCCAAATCACCATTGAGTATGTGACTGCTATTGATCCTGACAAGGCGGAAATTACAAATACAGTTAAAATGCAAAGACCTGATAAAAACCCATGGTCTGATATCACTTCAAGTGAAACTGTTTATAATAAGTATCAGATATCAAAAAGTGGCTGGATAGATAATAACACATTAGGTATAATCAAATGGGAAGTAACTGTTAAATGTAATGACAAAAACTCCACCCTTAAAGGTAAGACAATAACTGACAATATGCTTAAAGCAGGACAGAAGGTCAGCATTAAAATAGGAAACGATACTATTGATGCAACGGTTGCAAGTGACGGTGAGCTTGTTTTGCCTGACAGCATAGGCGACAATAACGAGGTAGTTATTTCTTATGAAACAAAGGTCGCTGATTATGATCTTGGCGACCCTGACAGCAGTGGATATTATTCAGTGAAAAATACTGCAGGTATTGACGGCTTCCATTCTGACAAGACAGTTTATTATAAGCCTGTAAACGAGAAGTCAAAAAAAGTTCTTGACATTTCTCAGAACGGGAGCAAGGTTACATATAAGTGGCAGGTGGTGGTCAAGCAGACAAACGGTTCCTTTAGGGGAAAGACTATAAGCGATGTAATGAACGCTGCATCAAATGACGGCAAGTCAATAAAGAGCGTTCTTGACCCTGATTCCATTATTATGTATGTTCAGAGAAATGGAAAAGGAAGCTATGAAACTCTTAACAGTTCAAATTACACTGTAGTACCTAATGCCGACAACACTTCGTTTGAGATAAAGTTCAATGATAGTGAAGAATTTGACAATATAAACCTTGTGCAGATACAGTATAGCAGTACCGTAGATGTAACAGGTCTTGACGCAGGTACTATTATAAATGTAAATAATAAGGCTGCTTATAAGGGCGAAACATTCGAGCCTAGTGCAGATAAGACTAAGTTTACTATAGGCGACAGCTCCAAAGCACCTTATGAAAAGTATGACGCTGCAAGCAGCACAGCAGGTGACACAGTGCATGATCTTAGCAGCCTGCCTGTTGTTACTGTAAATGGCGTTGAGTATTACAGGTTTGATTGGCGGCTTGATATCAATAAGGACGGCACTTATAAGTATGGCGAAAATGTCGAGATCGTGGATACTTTGCCATCTGGCATGATCTTATATGAGAATAATGATTATCTGAAATATTCATCTGGAAATAGTTCTGATAAGTATGATTTTGCACAAACAAATCAGTTTAAATATTTCTATGATAAGACAGCCAATACGGTAACTTTCAAGACTGCATGGAATCAGCAGGACGCTTGGACAGCTTACTACAGCACACTTGTAAAGGTCGATGATGTTAAGAACGGCGTTTACAAGAATGGTACTGCAGCGTTCAAAAACACAGTTCAGGATAAAGCTGGAAAATATCCGGAGAGAAGCCAGACGCAGACAGTTAAGGAAAAGAACTTGAAGAAAACTTCTTCTCCGAAGTCCACCGGCTGTGAGATAACTTATACCATTGATGTTAACCCTAAAAAGCTCAAATGCTCAACAAACGGAATGATAACTCTCAACGATGTTATCAAGTGCGGAGGCACGGCTGTAGTTAAGACAAAGGACGCTCAGGGTAACATTCAGACAAAAACGGTAAGCATAAATGGCAATTCCGCTGTTGATATGGATCTGAAGTCTATCAAGGTGTTTGACGCAGATACGGGTGCAGAGCTTGCTGTGAGTGATTACAGTTATGTGATATCAGACCCGGAGGTAGTTGACAGCACAGTTTCCTGCAGTGCAGATGTTATTACCAACGAAAAGGCCAAGTTTATCGCTAACTTTATTCCAAGTGAAAGTATTGTTGGCGCTAAGGGTACTATTGATCTGACTTTGCCTGAGGGCTACGAAAACGGAAATATAAAGAGATACTATGTGGCTTATGGCTATATGGACGGCAACAGTTTCAAGGAAGTAAAGGCTTTTGCCAATAAGAGCGGCGAGTGGTCAGATTATGGCTCAAGCATATCCGTTCCTGTGGAAGAGGTTTCTTCTGAGAAGGCGGGTGGTGTTTTCAGAGTTGAATATGAATACAGGGATAGCAACGGCAGTTCAAGCACTGTGGTAAGCAATGAAAAAATGCTTTCGGCTGTAAAGTGTTCTGCACTGACAGCGAAGACACGAGATTTTGTAAAGAAACTTGAAATAAACGTTCCGGATCAGCGTCACCTGAAAATAGTATACGTTTATACAGGAAGTCCTGCAAATGATGAGGACGCTGAGAACGATGGCTATAAAGTTCATGTGTTCAATAATATCTCATTTGACACAAACGGTTCAGCTGTAAATGACAGTGAAGATAATGATTCCGAGTTTGAGCTGATAAATCAGTCAAAGGCATCATCAACAACAGTTGAGCCATTTAAGCTTATGAAGGTAGACAGCGGAGACTATAGTATTATGCTCAAAGCTTCTTTTGAGATCTACAGATACACTAAGCTGGAAAATGGCACATACGATTGGCTCCCGGCAGTAGATTTCAAAGAAAATGCTGCGAAGGACAGAAGATCAGTTATATGGGGAAATTCGTCACAGGATAAGGCGCAGACATTTAATGTAAATGCTGACGGGTCATACAACCTTGATCTTGAACCTGCCGCAGGCACAGGAGATACTGAGGGGCATCTTTATAAGCTTATAGAAAAGCAAAGTCCAGAGGGTTATCTTCTTGACGAAACTCCTATTTATTTTGCCTTTAAAGTGCGTCCGGCTGTAGTTCCAAGTGAAGTCGGTGAGGACGGATATCAGTTCGTGAAGAACGGAGATATGTTCAGAGTAACAAATCTGCTGAAAGAGTTTAAGATAACTGCAAGCAAGGTTTGGAGCGATGGAAACGGCAATCATTCGGCAGAGAGCGTAAAGTTTCTTCTTGGCTCGTCTACAACTAAGGTTTTAAGCGGTGTTCCAGATGATATTCAGTGGGGCAGTGATGAGGTAACTCTTAACGAAGCTAATAATTGGAAACATGAGTGGTCAAAGCTTCCTGGATATACGAAGGTCGGCAATGATTACAAGCAGCTTTACTACTATATCAAAGAGATTGATCTTGCAACAGGATATGAGGCTGTATACAGTGCAACTGCAATGAGCAAAAACACTGATGTTACAGTTACGAACGTTAAGGGACTTAACATTACAAAGGAATGGCGTGATGAGCTTGGAAACAAGCTTGCTGACAGTGAGCTTTCTGCCGGTATCGACAAGATCGAGGCAGATGTTTATGAGTCCTCTGTTGCACCAAATTCAACTTCAAGAGTGAATGGAGATAATGGAATACCAACAGATTGCAAACTTATAAAAACTGTTTCTCTGGAAAAGTCTAAGAATTGGACGGTAACTCTTGACGGTCTTGACAAGGACAAGTATTACTATGTTCTTGAAAAGAATATACCTGACGGCTTTGGCGTTACATATACTTATTCAAATAACGGCAGTGCCACGGGCTTTGATACTATCGTAAATACCAAGACCCCGCAAAAGGTAGAAAATATGGACGTTCGCCTGCAAAAGGCATGGTCTGACGGCGATAGCAATGCTCATACTAATGATAAGGTAACATTTAATATCTATAGGTCAACAAATAAGGCTGACGTGCCTGAAAAATATAACAAGTTTACAGGTACAATGGATAAGGGACAGAATGTTAAATTCAAGATCCTTACAAGCAACGGCGCAGAAATGGCTCAGAACGGAAGCTTTGCCTCTGAGTATACCATGTATGGCTCGGCTAAGTTCAGTTTTGATATGACAAAGTCATGGATAAATAACGGTGAAACTGAGGGACGTGTTAGAGTTCTTGACAGTTCAGGAGCTGTTCTGGCTGACATCTATAAGTCAGGTGAAAATTGGGTGGACGGCAAGGCTATACCTATATGGAGCGGTGATAGCAAGTATGTCAGCGTTAGTGATTACGTTACACCGTCTTGGGACAAGAGTCAGTTTGTTCTAAATCTGAATAATATCACTTCAGATATTACTGTTGAACTTACACTTAAGGGCGATAGTGGCTGTTCATACGCAGTAACAGCTAATGATCTTGGCACACCTGAGAAGACGAACGTTACACCTGTTCCTAATAAAGATGCGATACCTAGCGGTGAAGTATTCTTGTGGAAGCAGATAACGCTCACGGCTGATAACAACTGGTCAAATGCCGTTTCTCTTGAAGAAAATAATGTCAAAGGAAACAAGTATTATTATTGGTTTGAGGAGATAGACGTGAACGGTCAGCCGATAAGCACATCGTCATATAAGGCTTACTACAGATACAATGGCTCAGAAAATGAGAACTGTATAGATATGACAAAGAACGGCGATCAGTATGTTCAGGTCTATAACAACTCTGAGGAAACCTTAGGAGAGCTTCCTGAAACAGGAGGCATGGGTGTTATCCCATTCGTGGCAGCAGGCGGAACAGTCACTGTTGCTGCAACATTACTTTTAGTTACAAAGCGTCGCAAAAAAACGCTGTAAATAAACAAATATGAAAGGATAATTAATTATGAAGATGAAGAAATTCGCAGCTCTTGCTGCCGCAACAGTTATGTCAGTTTCAGCTATTGCTGCAACATCAGCATTCGGAGTATTTGCTACTACTGATGCTGGCGTTAATAACATTGTTATCAAGGATTCTGATACAAACAGAGTATATAAGGCTTATCAGATCTTTGACCAGGCATCTGCAACAAATACTATCAAGTGGGGCAAAGGCATTGATGGCGATGCTCTGCTTACCAGCCTGAAAACTCCTGGTCTTAGCACTTATATGTCACAGTTTGACAGTGCCGAGAGTGCGGTAGACGTTGCAAAGATAATATCAGATGCAGATCATTGGACAAAGGAAGATACTGCCAAGTTTGCAAAAGCCGCTTCTGGCTGCATCATCGACAATAAGTCTGTAACTGCTCATGAAGCTAACGGTGAGTACACTATCAATGTTCCAAGTGCTGGCTATTATCTCGTTGTCGATGCAACAGAAAATAATGGTGTTGATAAGGCTAACTCAGCTCTTATCCTTAACGTTTCAGGCACAACAGACGTTACTCCAAAGAGGACAAAGCCAACACTTACAAAGCAGATCAAGCACAATGAGAATGACTCATGGGGCGATGTTGGCGACAACGCAATCGGTGACGATGTAGAATTCAAGATCACAACAACTATACCAAGCGACGTATCAGCTTATGACAAGTATACATATACAGTTCGTGACCAGCTCAGCGAGGGCTTTACATTCAATGATAATCTTACATACAAGTATTATGACGCTGACGGTCAGGAGATCACTTCCGTTACAGTAGGTCCTAACACAACAGTTGGCGACGACAGCAGTACGACCGACTATAAGGAGTCTTTCTATGTTACTTTCGATATCAAGGAGCTTGTAAAGAACTATCCTACAGTTGCTAAGATCGAAACTTATTATTCTGCTAAGCTCAATGAAAAAGCTAAGGTAGCAGTTACTGCTCCTGACAGCGTGAACAATAACCCTAACACAGCTTATCTGACATATTCAAACAATCCTCAGGACACAACAGGTAAGGAGAAAGGTGAAACACCTAAGGTTACAGTTTATGACTGGACATTCTCACTTGTTGGTAACAAGGTAGACGAAAAGGGCGAGCCTCTTGCAGGTGCTAAGTTCCAGCTTAGAAATGTTCATGGCGATGCTATCAGACTTGTCAAGATAGCTGACAATGTTTACAGACTTGAGATCGGCAGTGAGGCAGGCTCTGTTGATCATATCGAAACAGACGCAACAGGTAAGTTCACTATCAAGGGCATTGATGATATGACAACTTACAAGCTTGTTGAGATAGAAGCTCCTGCTCAGTATAACAGAGCTGATCCATACGAGTTCAAGTTTGACACAACATATGATCCTGCTAATACGCTTCAGTCCATTCGTATGCTCGACGGCACTGATTCAGGCACAAGCGGTTCAACAGTTAAGATCATAAACCAGAAGGGCGGCTCACTTCCAACAACTGGCGGTATCGGTACTCAGATCTTCTACGGTGTAGGCGGAGCTATCGTACTGGGCGCAGGTGTGCTTCTCATTGCTAAGAAGAGAGCTAAGAACGACTAATTTTTGAATTTATTTTTACCTTTGTCCTGCCGATCTTGGTCGGCAGGCATCAGGGAGGACTCCATGAGGAAGAAAAGCGGTAAATCAACTACAATTTTATTGGTCTTGTTATTGCTTGTGGGGCTCTCCGTGATGTTATATCCAACAATAAGCGATTGGTGGAATTCAAAAACGCAAAGTCGTGCGGTGGCGACTTATCAGAAAGCGGCAAATGACCTTTCTGACAAGGAGAATGAAGAGATACTCAGCCGTGCCAGAAAATATAATGAAGAGATAGCAAAGCTTGCCCGACCTTTTGTGGATTATGATCAGGTCAAGGGCTATGAGGATATCCTGGATATCACGGGGACGGGTGTTATGGGCTATATTTCCATTCCGACTATAAGGGTGGAGTTGCCTATTTATCATGGTACAAGTGACGGTGTGTTAAATGTCGCTGTGGGACATCTGCAGGGTTCGAGCCTGCCTGTTGGCGGAGCGGACACTCATTCGGTCATTTCAGCACATAGAGGTCTGCCGTCGGCAAAGCTTTTCAGCGACCTTGATAAGCTTGCAGAGGGCGATGAGTTCACTATAACAGTGTTGAAAGAGGTCTATACATATGAGGTCGAGGCTGTTTATATAGTTCTGCCTAATGAAATGGATAAGCTGAACATTATTCCGGGTGAGGATCATGTTACGTTGACTACCTGTACACCATACGGAGTAAATTCTCACAGGCTTCTTGTTCGTGCAAAGAGAGTTGAAACTGCGGACGATACAAAGAGTGCTTCAAAAATAACGGCAGACGCTGTTCAGCTCGATTCTCTTGTGGTCGTGCCTTTTGTAGCAATACCGTTGTTTGTTGTACTGCTTGTGTGGTGGTTTGTGGATTCAAAACGCAAAAAAATCTCTCATGATGAGCTTGTGGCAATGCTAGATAAGCCAGAGAGTGACGATAATGTTGAAAATCTACCTGATAAGGAGAGTAGCAAAGATGAAACTTAAATTTTCTCAGCTTGCAAAGGCTGTTTTGTGTACAGCGGCAATGGCTGTTTCAGCCTTGGGAAGCATGACGATCTCAGCTTCTGCAGCAGATAATATCAATGTGGATATAGTGTGCAAAAATGATACAACGACTGTTAGTAATGCCGAGTGGAGCATATATAAGGTCGGTGAGCGTAAGGAAGCTGACTTTGTCCTTACCGGCGAGTTCAGCGATTATCCTATAGATATGTCTGATTTTACTGACGCTTCAAAAATGCAGGCTGTCGCTGATACGCTCGACAACTACGTAAAAACCGATGGCATAACACCAGTTTCAACAGGCAAGACGGACGCAAACGGTGAAGTAAAGCTTTCTGCTGATTCTGTGGGTCTGTATCTTGTTTCAGGCAAGAGTTTTGAAAACACAACAGCTAAGTTTACACCTTCTCCGTCACTTATCGAGATAGATAAGGATATCGTGGCTGAGGGTCAGATAACAGTTTACACCAAGTTTACATACGAAGAGATCCCAGCAGGGGACAGTGATTATGGTGTAAGAAAGTCGTGGATAGTTCCTGATGGTCAGGAAAAGCTCATACCTGATAATATCAAGGTGGAGATATATCGTGATGGCAAGCTTTTCGATACTGTTACTCTTGACGCTGACAACAATTGGGAGTATTTCTGGAAAGACGATACTGCGGCTGAGTGGTCAGTTAAGGAGATAGATATTCCTGCCAACTACACAGTTGTTACCAAAAACAATGACAAGCTGTTTCTTATAGAGAACACATATAAGTCAGACAGTTCGAGTAATACAGATAGTAGCTCAAGCACACCTGACAGCAGTTCGTCAGGCTCTGATTCATCAAGCTCAACGCCTGACAATATACCACAGACTGGTTCGCTCAACTGGCCGGTGCCTGTACTTATAGGCGGTGGAGTTATCCTTATCGCGGCAGGTTGGAGAGTAAGCAGAAAAGAAAAATAAAGCGAAACCACATAGGCTCGCCTTTACAACAGGAGAAAAATAGTGACTAAAAAAAAGCTAGGACTTTTGTTGATAATAATGGGGATAATGCTGATAGCGGCGGCATTATCCCTTAATTATTACAACTATTTTCATGAAAAGCAAAGTAATAAAAGGATGGAGGCTGTGCTGAGTGACCTGAAAACGCAGATCTCAGACAGTTCAGAGGACAGCGACAGCAGTTCACCCTTTGACATTTTTGACGATAGTCGATCCACGGACAGCGAGATAGATGACCCGGATAAGGATATCGTGCTTGACGGCAACTCATATATAGGCTTGATTTCATTCCCGACACTGGGGCAGGAGTTTCCTGTGACTCGTGGCTGGAGCTATGCTGCAATGAATACTGCAGCTTGTCAGTACAGCGGCAGACGTGTAGACAATGATCTTATAATCTGCGCTCACAATTACACAGGCTTTTTTGATAAGCTGGATAAGCTCAGCTCAGGTGACGAGGTCATTTTCACCGATGTTTACGGCAGAGAATTTAACTATACTGTCACAAACAGCGAACTGCTGAGCGGCTGGGATTCGCCATCGCTCATAAAAGGTGGTGGCAGCGACTGGGATCTGACCTTGTTCACCTGCACATGGAGCGGTTACAGCAGAGTGACTGTAAGACTTGTTTATTCATAAATACATCAAAAACGCACAGAGTTCTACACCCTGTGCGTTTTATATTCCTGCGGCTAGTCTTATTTTTTTTATATCAAAAGTTTTTAGTTTGTCATCGTATATGCAGTGTCGTCTTGACTTTCTTGGGTGGCGGCGTGTATAGTCAATGGCTTCTTCAAGGTCATTTGTTTGAAAAACTGGACGTTTCATTGCTTTGTTGTATACTGTGTATCTCATAAAAATACCTCCCAAATAATTCTTATAATTAATTATAACATTAATTGGTACGTTGGTCAATAGCAATATTGTACAAATTTAACCTATTAATTAGATATACATAAATTAAAACAGAAATCGACTTGTTTAAGAACACTTCACGACATAAGACGACATAATTCTACTTATAAAAATTATAGAGATAGTGGGATATTGTGCAAAAATGAGAATGATTGGTCAATTTGACGAACGATAAAGTATAAATTTGTTTTGACAGCGAAAGTTGTAACACAGTTTTCATTGATTGATAATTAATTGAACATTCAAATATGGTATAATACCCTAAAGAATCGGAGAGGAGCGAGGAGTTATGGATAGGTTTGTGCGAAAATATGGAAGATATGTACCCTTTGCTTTAACTATTATCATAATAATTTGCTGTGCTCTTTTTCTGAAGGACCATGAGTTTTCTGAGATACTCAGTTATTGCCCGGACAATTTGTGGCTTGCCGCATTTGTTATTCTAGGATTTTATGGATTGAAGTCTTTGTCGGTGGTATTCCCTCTTGCGGCTATTTTTGTGTGCGTGGGTGCAATATATCCGTTCTGGGTGGGCATTTTGTTGAACGTAATAGGACTATCGGTTTGCTTTACTGTTCCTTATCTTGTGGGAAGGATATCGGGTGGCGATATCATGCGTTTTATTGAGATGAAATATCCTAAGGCACGGAAGCTTGTAAATTATGGGCATGACAATAATCTGTTCGCCTCCTACATTTCAAGGGCAGTGGTAGTTGTGCCGGGCGACCTTGTTTCAATGATACACGGCGCACTGCGAATGCCTTATAGACCATATCTTCTTGGCTCGATAATGGGAGTGATGCCTGAAATGCTTGTGCAGACATATATTGGAGCACAGTTGAAGCATTTGACAATAAAATCTGTGCTTGTGATGATAGCACTCATAGCTGCAACGCTGGCTTTTTCGCTGATACTTAATAAAAAGGTCAGCAGGAGCGGCAAGCAGATGGACAAGGAAGATTTTTGATATATGTACAAAAAAGCGGACTGATAACAACAGCCCGCTTTTTTTATTATTTGTCAAAGCTAGGATTGAAAGCGTAGAAATTTTTGCTGTCAAGCATATCCTGAATAAGTCTTAGTCCTTCGCCGAAGCGCTGATAGTGGACTATCTCACGTTCACGAAGAAACTTGATAGGGTCACGGACATCGGGATCGTCAGCAAGCCTGAGAATGTTGTCGTAGGTCAGGCGGGCTTTTTGCTCAGCAGCAAGGTCTTCGTGTATATCAGCAATAGCGTCACCGGTACTTTGGAAGATTTCCGCAGAAAATGGTACACCAGAGGCGGCTATAGGGTAAACGCCTGTAGTGTGGTCAACAAAATAGGTGTCAAAGCCACTGTCTTTTATCTCCTTGAGGGAGAGGTCACGGGTCAGCTGATAGATAATAGTGCCGATCATTTCGATGTGGGCAAGTTCTTCTGTGCCGATATCGTTGAGTATTGCCTGCACCTCACGACATGGGGCTGAGTAACGCTGATTGAGATAGCGAAGCGCTGCACCAAGCTCGCCGTCAGGGCCACCAAGCTGCGAGATAATGACCTTAGCCAAAGCAGGATTAGGGTTAGCGATCTTAACGGGGTATTGCAGCTTTTTTTCATATTGCCACATTAGTCAACACTCCTTTCCCACGGAAAAGGTGATGTTACCCATTCCCATTTCTTGGGCGAATTGTTCTGCGTGATCGTCAATGGTCCGTATTTCTCATTGTATTGAGCAATAAGCTTCTCTTTTTCTGCCTTGTGTCGTGCAAAATATGCCAGACCATCTCTGCAGGTAGGGTGGCTGTCGAGGTAAAGATTAGCCTCTACAAGGGCAAAGCTGCACGCCTGTATCTTTCTAAGAAGCCTCTCCTTTTCACTTAGTATTGGCATTCTTTACAGCCTCCTCTCCTATAAAAGGTTTGTCTATGGACGGGAAGATAGTTCCTCTTGAAAGTCCTACATCTGCCTCATAAGGCTTCTCCCACATCTGAAAAGGCACATATGCCATTGCCAGCGGCGTGTCCTCAGGAAATCTTCCTTTCGGAAAAGGGCAGGCAGGTGTGTTATCCTCTGTGTCGTCAGCAAGTATCCTGCCTAACGACAGATTGTCAAACATATCCAAATAAGTTCACTCCTTATGTTGTCTGAATCTCATATACCACAGGTTTCGTGTGGCTGTTTTATCATATGCAGTTTATAAGTCAGTGGTGTATGTATGCAGGATATTATCAAAAAACTTGCAAATCGTTCATTGAAAATACACAAAATTAATTTTCTGTGAACACGCATATTGTTTGTAACAATAAACATAGTTTAAATAACGTTAAATTTGTAAGATTTAATATTGACAAATCGGGCTTCTGCGTGTTATATTAATACTATTGAAAAAAGCATATGCAGTGACATATGTGAACGAAGGAGAGATTATTATGAAAAATGTCAAGAGAATTCTTGCATTAACAGTTTCGGCTGCCCTTGCAGTTTCTTGCTTTGCAGGCTGCGGAAACGGTGCAAAAAAGAACAGCGATACTATCGTTATCGGCTGCAGCGGTCCGCTCACAGGTGACGCTGCACAGTACGGCGTTGCTGTTAAGAATGCTATTGAGCTTGCTGTCAAGGACGTAAATGACGCAGGCGGAATAAACGGAACAAAGCTCTCATACGTTTTCGAGGACGATGAGGCTGACTCAGGCGATAAGGCTGTAAATGCTTATAACGCACTGAAAGACAATGGTATGCAGGTAATGGTCGGAACAGTAACAACAGGTTCTTGCCTCGCAGTTATTGAAAAGACAAAGCAGGATAACATCTTCCAGCTTACACCTTCTGCATCTGCTCAGGACGTTATCAAGAACGATAACTGTTTCCAGGTTTGCTTTACTGACCCTAACCAGGGTAAAGGTTCTGCCGACTATATCGCAGAAAATAAGCTTGCTACAAAGATAGCAGTAATTTACGACAGCTCTGACGCTTATTCATCAGGTATCTTCAACACATTCAAATCCGAGGCTGAGGCTAAGGGTCTTGATATCGTTACAGAGCAGTCATTCACAAAGGACAGCAAGACTGACTTCTCAGCTCAGATCAGTGCAGCTAAGAACGCAGGCGCAGACCTCGTGTTCCTGCCTATCTACTATCAGCAGGCTTCACTTATCCTTACACAGTGCAAGTCAGCTAACTACAACCCAACATTCTTCGGTTGTGACGGTCTTGACGGACTTCTTTCTATCAAGAACTTTGATACTTCGCTTTGCGAGGGTGTAATGCTCCTTACACCATTTGCCGCTGACGCTCAGGATCAGGCAACTCAGGACTTCGTTAAGAAGTATAAGGACGCTTACAAGGGCGAAACACCTAACCAGTTCGCTGCAGACGCTTATGACGGTGTAATGGTACTTGCAGAACTCATGAAGAAGGAAGGCATCACAGCTGATATGTCTGCTTCTGATATCTGCGATAAGCTCAAAAAGGCTATCACTGATAAGGACTTCTCATATGACGGACTTACAGGTACAGGCATGAAGTGGGGCGAAGACGGTGCCGTATCTAAGGACCCTAAGGCTGTTATCATCAAGAATGGTGCTTATTCAGCACTGACAGCTGATGACATTGCCGCTTCTACTGCTCAGTAATAGCTGAAATGAAGTGCGTACAAAAAGTACGCTTAATATGAAAAAACCGGCAATTGCGAAAAATTGTCGGTTTTTTTGATTTATTTCATTAAAATGTGTTGCAAAAACTACGGGGTTATGATATAATTTATTGTATATTGTGTTTATGACAAGGACAGATGTAATATATGTGATTACATCTTGTGTTTTGTCTATTCCAAAAGGAAGGAATGTTTGTATATGGGTTTTCTTAATAACCTCATCAACGGAATAAGCCTCGGCAGTATATACGCAGTTATAGCTTTAGGCTATACGCTTGTATACGGTATTGCCAAAATGCTTAACTTCGCACACGGCGATGTTATTATGGTGGGCGGATATGTTATATTCACCTGCATGACCACATGGGGACTAAACTCTTGGCTTTCCATAGTTCTTGCAGTTATTGCCTGCACACTTCTCGGTATAGTCATCGAAAAGGTGGCGTATAAGCCGCTCAGACAAGCTACTTCGCTTGCGGTGCTTATCACTGCCATAGGCGTCAGCTACTTTTTGCAGAACATTGCACTGCTTATATTCGGTGAAAAGCCTGTAAACTTTACATCAGTTGTAAACGTGCCGAGCATCAAGCTTTTTGACGGACAGATAGTTATTTCCGGAGAAACATCAGTTGCAATAATCGTATCTATACTCATTGTAGTTGGTCTTTCATTGTTCATCAACAAAACCAAGAGCGGACGTGCAATGCTTGCAGTATCTGAGGACAGAGGTGCAGCTCAGCTCATGGGCGTAAACATCAACCGCACTATCTCTCTTACATTCGCTATCGGCTCAGGTCTTGCCGCAATTGCAGGCGCACTGCTTTGCTCAGCTTATCCTACGCTTCAGAACACCACAGGCGCAATGCCTGGTATCAAAGCGTTCGTTGCGGCGGTATTTGGCGGTATCGGCTCAATACCGGGCGCTATGATCGGCGGTATCCTTATCGGTGTTATCGAGATACTTGGACGTGCCTATATCTCACCGCAGCTTGCCGACGCTATCGTTTTTGCTGTTCTTATACTTGTGCTTATCATCAAGCCTACAGGTATCCTCGGCAAGAAGATAAGCGAAAAGGTATAAAAGTCAACTTAAAATTTTCGAGCAGACTTGCTTTGCAGTTCTGTTTTATCTGAAAGGATTGGTTTTTTGTGAAAAAAGAAGGGGCTAGCGCAAAAACAAAGTTTTTTAAGCCGCAGACCAGAAAAAGCTTTATCACATATGCAATGGTAATAGTTGCCTTTGTGGTAATGCAGATACTCAGCAGCGGCGGATATATCTCAAGTATGCTCACAGGACTTCTTGTTCCTCTGTGTGTATACTCTATACTTGCAGTATCCCTTAACCTGACAGTTGGTATACTTGGCGAGCTTAGCTTGGGTCAGGCAGGCTTTATGTGCGTTGGCGCATATACAAGTGCGATATTCTCTATCGTTACTTCTGAAACTATTGAAAATGTGTGGATCAGATTTCCTTTGGCTATCCTTATAGGCGGAATAATTGCCGCTGTGTTCGGCATACTTATAGGAATACCTGTTCTCAGACTTAAAGGTGACTATCTCGCTATCGTTACACTTGCGTTCGGTGAGATCATAAAGAACGTTTTCGCAGCACTTTACCTTGGTTATGATTCTAAGGGTGTTCACGTTTCTCTCAAAAGTCTGTCAAACCTTAACCTTGAGCCTGACGGAAAGCTTATACTGAACGGCCCTCAGGGTATCAGCGGCACACCTAACGATTCTACATTCATTATCGGCGCTGTTATGTTGCTTATCACTCTTATCATTGCCTATAACTTTGTATATTCAAGAACGGGAAGAGCAGTAATGGCTATCAGAGATAATGTTATCGCAGCCGAGTCTGTAGGTCTTAACATCACAAAGTATAAGCTTGTTACTTTTGCATTGACTGCATTCCTTGCAGGCTGTGCAGGTGCGCTTTATTCTCATAACTTCTATACGCTTCAGGCTTCTAAGTTCGACTATAACCTGTCTATCCTTATCTTGGTATTCGTTGTTCTGGGCGGTATAGGCAGTATCAGAGGAAGTGTTATCGCAGCTATCGTGCTTGTTCTGCTTCCAGAAATGCTAAGAAGCATAAACAGCTACAGAATGCTTATCTATTCTATCGTTCTTATCGTAATGATGATAATAACTTCAAATGAAAAAACAAAGACTTTTATCAGTGCAAATACTGCTAAGTTCAAGGCTTTGTTCAAGCGTGAAAAAGTAAAGGAGGCTGAGTGATATGGCACTTCTTGAAGTAAAAAATCTCGGCATCTCATTCGGCGGACTCCGTGCAGTTGACGAGTTCAGCATAACAATAGAAAAAGGTCAGCTCTATGGTCTTATTGGACCGAACGGAGCAGGAAAGACCACTATTTTCAATATGCTCACAGGCGTTTATAAGCCAACAGACGGCACAATCGTTCTTGACGGAAAGAACATTACCGGCAAAAACACTATCGAAATAAACCGTGCAGGCATTGCCCGTACATTCCAGAACATCAGACTTTTTAAGGATATGACGGTGCTTGACAACGTCAAGGTCGCACTTCACAATCATTATAAATACAGCACCTTTACAGGCGTTTTCAGACTTCCGAGATATTTCAAGCTTGAAAAGGCAATGGACGCAAAGGCGCTGGAGCTTCTGAAGGTTTTCGAGCTTGACGATAAGGCGAGCCTGCTTGCTTCGGGACTTCCATACGGCGATCAGAGAAAGCTTGAGATCGCAAGAGCCCTTGCAACACAGCCGAAGCTGCTGCTTCTTGACGAGCCTGCTGCCGGCATGAATCCAAACGAAACAGCGGAGCTTATGGATACTATCCGCTTTGTAAGAGATAATTTTGATATGACGGTGCTGCTTATCGAGCATGATATGAGCCTTGTTTCAGGTATCTGCGAAAAGCTGTCAGTGCTGAACTTCGGTCAGCTCCTCTGCGAGGGCAAGACAGCGGAAGTGCTTAAAAATCCTGAAGTTATCACTGCATATCTGGGCGAATAAGGGGGTAAGTAAAATGGCAATGTTGGAAATCAATGATCTGCACGTCAATTATGGCATGATAGCCGCTTTGAAAGGTATCTCCTTTGAGGTAAACGAGGGCGAGGTCATTTCCCTTATCGGCGCAAACGGAGCAGGAAAGACCACCACTCTGCATACCCTTACAGGTCTTATCTCTGCAAAATCTGGTTCTATCACATTCAACGGTGTGGAGCTTACAAAAACTCCTGCACACAAGATCGTGGAAATGGGTATCGCACACGTTCCTGAGGGAAGAAGAATATTCCAAAACCTCACAGTGCTTGATAACCTTAAGCTTGGAGCATTTACAAGAAAAGACAAGGAGAATATACCGAAGGATATTCAGGATATATACGAGCGTTTCCCTAGACTTGCAGAAAGAAAAAATCAGATAGCAGGTACTCTTTCAGGCGGTGAGCAGCAGATGCTGGCAATGGGCAGGGCGCTTATGTCAAGACCTAAGATAGTTGTAATGGACGAGCCGTCAATGGGTCTGTCACCGATCCTTGTGTCAACCATATTTAAGATAATCGAGGACATAAGAAAGAGCGGAACAACTGTATTGCTTGTTGAGCAGAACGCAAAGAAAGCCCTTGCTATCTCAGACAGAGCTTATGTTCTTGAAACGGGCAAGATAGTTCTGTCAGGCAAGGCGTCTGATCTTATCAATGATGAGTCGGTCAAGAAAGCATATTTAGGTGAATAGGAGTTGAGCTTTATGGCAAGGATCATAACCATTGCAAGGGGCATCGGCAGTGGCGGAAGAACTGTAGGAAAAATGCTGTCAGAGGATATGGGTATAAAATATTATGATAAGGAGCTTATAAAGCTTGCAAGCGACGAAAGCGGTATAAATGAACGCTTTTTTGGGCTTGTTGATGAAAAACTGAAAGGTTCTTTTCTTAGAAAGGGCGGAGTTTACAAGGGTGAGCTTCTTGACCCTGATGATCACGACTTTACTTCTGACAGAAATCTTTTCAATTATCAGGCGAAGATAATAAAGCAGCTTGCAGACAGAGAGCCTGCAGTAATAGTTGGCAGATGTGCTGACTATATCCTCCGTGACAGAAAAGACGTGCTTAAGGTTTTCATATATTCTGATATGGAAACTGCGGTCAAGAATATCGTCGATCTGTATGGTGTTTCTGAAAAAGAGGCTGTCAAGATAATCGAAAAGACAGACAAGGAGAGAAGCGATTATTATCGTCACTACACAGGCAGGGATTGGACAAATGCGAAAAACTACAATCTGTGTCTTGATACCAGCGATATGAGCTATGACAAGTGCGTTGATATCATTGAGGGATATATAAAGCTTCTTGAAGAGTAAGGCATAAAAATAAAGCCGCATTGCTTTTTTGGCAGTGCGGCTTTTGTGATATATGAAATCAGTTGAATTTTTCTGAAATAGTCCTTGCGGCAAATACTCCTGATGCAGAAGCCTGCGACAGAGAGTGCGTAACGCCTGAGCCGTCGCCAAGGACGTAAAGACCTTTGACAGCAGTTTCAAGGTTCTCGTCAACGTCAACTCTTGAATTGTAGAACTTGACCTCAACGCCATAGAGCAGGGTATCTATATTCGCCATACCTGGTGCTATCTTATCCAGAGCGTATATCATTTCGATAATATCGTCAAGCTGTCGCTTTGGGATAACAAGGCTCAGGTCGCCCGGAGTAGCTTTGAGAGTAGGGTTCAGGAACGTCTGACCAAAGCGGTGTTCATTTGTACGTCTGCCTGCAACGAGGTCGCCGAAACGCTGAACAAGCACTCCACCGCCAAGCATATTAGACAGCCTTGCGATAGACTCACCGTATGCGTTTGAGTCCTTGAAAGGCTCAGAGAATGTGTTGGATACCAGCAGAGCGAAGTTTGTGTTCTCAGTTCTCAGCGCAGCGTCAGCATAGCTGTGTCCGTTTACTGTGATGATGCCGTTTGTATTCTCGGTAACTACCTCACCGTATGGGTTCATGCAGAATGTTCTTACAAGGTCACCGTATTTCTTTGTGCGGTAAACTATCTTGCTTTCGTATACCTTGCTTGTGATATGCTCAAAAACAGCCGCAGGTATCTCAACACGAACACCGATATCAACTCTGTTTGAACGTCTTTTGATACCAAAGTTGTCGCATATCTCAGATATCCATTTTGAACCGCTTCTGCCTGCCGCAACAACAGCGTTTGAGCAGTGATACTCGTCCTTGTCTGTGATAACAGTGAAGTCGTTCTCCTTGCCTGTTATACCCTGAACACTTTCATAAAATTTTATGTCTATCTTGTCCTTGACAAAGTCATAGATGTTCTGGAGTATCTGCATATTTCTGTCAGTGCCAAGGTGCCTTACCTGAGCGTCAAGGAGGTGGAGGTCATATTTCAGAGCCATTGCCTTGATGTCGGAAGATGTGGTGGAGTAAAGCTTAGCGTCCTGACCGCCCATTTCAAGGTTTATCTTGTCAACATACTGCATAAGCTCGATAGCCTTTTCCTTGCCGGTAAATGTGTAAAGGTCACCGCCGAAATTGTTTGTGATGTTATATTTGCCGTCCGACATTCCGCCTGCACCGCCGAAGCCGTGCATAATGGAGCATACCTTGCAGTGAATGCAGGACTTAACTTTTTTGCCATCTATAGGACACTTACGCTTGCTGACAGGTCCGCCCTGATCAATAATGCAAACTTTTATGTTTTTGTCAAGCTTGGCAAATTCGTATGCCATGAATACGCCGGCTGCACCTGCACCGACAACAACTACGTCATAATTCTGAGCCATAACTATTTCCTTTCAAATCAAAATCCAATTTTTTTATCCATAAAACGGGCGGCCGCACCTTTGCAGAAGATAGCCTGAAAGGAGATAACCGCCATATTTTTTTCTATTTTATATCAAATACGATAGTAGCCAATGTGAAGAATATCAGTGTTGAACAAGTGTCAACGATAGTGGTGATAAGCGGGGCAGCCATGATAGCAGGGTCAAGATGAAGCTTCTTGGCAGCCATAGGCAGCATACAGGCGATAAGCTTTGAAAGCACAACAGTTGCCATGATAGCCATACTTACCGTGAATGCAAGCTTGTAGCAATCCACAGATGTGTCACCGTGATACACCAGAATTATTCTTATAGCATTGACTATAGCGAGGATAACGCTGCAAAGAAGCGCGACTCTGAACTCTTTCCACATGACCTTGAAAAAGTCTTTCATTCTTATCTCACCAAGCGCCATGCCTCTTATAACAAGGGTCGAGGTCTGAGAGCCGCAGTTTCCGCCTGTGCCACTAAGCATTGACAGGAACGATACCAAAACAGGGACAGCCGCAAAAGCAGACTGATATTTGTTTACGATAGCACCCGTAAGGGTAGCCGACAGCATAAGTATCAAAAGCCATGCTATTCTGTTTTTCGCATGAGTGAAAACAGAGGTCTTGAAATATGAATCGTCACTTGGCGCAACGGCAGCCATTTTCGAGAAGTCCTCAGTGGTCTCCTCCTCGATAACGTCCATAGCGTCGTCAAATGTAACGATACCGACCATGCGGTTTTCTCTGTCAACAACAGGCAGAGAAAGAAAGTCATATTTTGAGAACATGGAAGCAACATACTCTTTATCCTCAAGAGTATCAACGGAAATAACGTTGTCCTCCATTATGTCCTCTATTTTATCGTTATCATCAGCAGTTACGATATCAAGCAGTGAAAGCACGCCCACGAGCTTTCTGCTCTCAGTGACATAAAGTGTATTTACAGTTTCCTTGACCATACCAACGTGTCTTATCCAATCCAGTGCTTCCTTGGCGGTGTAGCTTCTGTGAAGATAAACGTACTCGGTGGTCATAATAGAGCCTGCACTGTCTTTAGGATATTTGAGTATCTGATTTATCTGTTTTCTCGTTTCAGTGTCAGCAGATTTGATTATCCTTGCAACAACATTTGCAGGCATTTCCTCGATAATATCTACCGTATCATCAAGATAAAGGTCGTCAACGATCTCCTGAAGCTCCTTATCCGTAAAGGCATTGATAAGCATCATTTGTGTATCGCTGTCCATATAAGCGAAAACGTCAGCCGCAACGTCCTTGTTCAAAAGACGGAACAGCAACGGAAGCTCGTATTTCTCGACCTCGTGATCGTCATAAAACTGTTGCAAAAGAGCAGCCACGTCGGCTTCGTTCATATCCATAAATATTTCACGGATAGCCTTGTAGTTTCTTTTCTTTAACAGCTCCAATACTGTGTTAAACATAATGTTTCCCCCTAACAGCAGCGGTAATAAGCACAACAGTACAAATAATCGTACTTATACCAACTCTGTACAAATATAAGGATCTACCAAAACACAGATCGTCCTATTCAATTAAAATTGATATTTAGATCACAAAAAGGCTGCCACAAACGGGCGAGCCGCTCTGCAATCGAGGGGCGATCGTATTCTGACTGGCGTCGTCCATTTGTACACACTCCTTAAAAATCATGATTTATGCACGTTTTTACTATTCGCACACATAATATTATTATACGCTTACCTTGTTTTTTTGTCAAGAAATTGTTTAATTTAATTTTATGAACGTGCTGTAAATTTGCGAAGTATAATGAATTGCTTTTGACCTCTTGCCAAATGGGGAAAAATAGGGTATAATTATAATATTGATCGAATAATAAACCGAAAGGAATTGATAAAATGAGCGAAATAAGAGATGAAAGCTTGTGGGAAAGCGGCAAAAGAAAGATAGAATGGGTAAGACAGAATATGTCATTGCTCAGAAGCGTCGAGGAAGATTTCAAGAGAGATCAGCCTTTTAAGGGGCTGAAAGTTGCACTTTCTATCCACCTTGAAGCTAAGACCGCTTATCTTTGTAAAGTCCTTGCAGCAGGCGGTGCTGAAATGTACATCACAGGAAGCAATCCGCTGTCTACTCAGGACGATGTTGCGGCAGGTCTTGTGCATGACGGCTTGAACGTTTTTGCATGGCATGGTGCTACTGACGAGGAGTATCACAGACATATATCCGAGGTAGTCAAGGTAGGTCCAAACATTATTATAGATGACGGCGGTGACCTTGTAAACCTTATCCACAATGAATACCCTGAGCTGATACCGAACGTTATCGGTGGTTGTGAGGAAACTACTACGGGCATTATCCGTCTTATTGCAATGAACAAGGACGGTCAGCTCAAATTCCCTATGATGCTTGTAAATAACGCAAAGTGCAAGTATCTTTTTGATAACAGATATGGCACAGGTCAGTCTGTATGGGACGGAATAAACAGAACAACTAACCTTATCGTTGCAGGCAAGAACGTTGTTGTTGCAGGCTACGGCTGGTGTGGCAAGGGCGTGGCGATGAGAGCAAAGGGTCTTGGTGCAAGCGTTATCGTCTGCGAAGTCGACCCAATAAAGGCTATGGAAGCTGTTATGGACGGCTTCAAGGTAATGAAAATGGTTGACGCCGCTAAGGTGGGCGACTTCTTTGTTACTGTAACAGGCTGTAAGGACGTTATTACTGAGAAAGCTTTCATGAACATGAAAGATGGTGCTATACTCTGTAACGCAGGTCACTTTGATTGCGAGGTAGACGTGGCTGGACTTAAAAAGCTGTCTGTTGAAAGCAAGCTTGCAAGAAACAATATTGACGGCTATAAGCTTCCAAACGGTAATTGGCTGTATGTTATCGGCGAAGGCAGGCTTGTAAATCTTGCCGCAGGCGACGGTCACCCTGCCGAGATAATGGATATGTCCTTTGCTATCCAAGCCCTTTCCGCGGCTTATCTTGTTAAAAACAAAGACAAGCTTACGGACAAGATAGTTTATGTTCCTGATGAGATAGACAAGGAAGTTGCAAACAGAAAGCTTAAATTCTGGGAGCTTGAGATAGATAAGCTTACACCTGAGCAGGAGAAATATCTTAACAGCTGGCAGGTATAAAATATCATATTAGTACAATAAAACGGACAGCTTGGGTTGTCCGTTTTTTGTATCTTGAAATTGCCATAAATTTATTTTGTCTTCAAGGTTTTAAATCACTGATTTCTGTACATTTTAATATTAGGGCGATAAAAAACAGGGCGGTGAGAATGTGGCGGCAAAGATGTATAAGATACTTACGCTTTTTTCAGTGGGCGCAATATGCTATGGCTTCATGGAAATACTTAACAGGGGATATTCTCATATCACAATGGGGGTGCTTGGGGGAACTTCAATGCTGGTTATCCATATCATGAATGGCGAGCGCAGGCGAGGAGTTAGCCTGCTGTCTGTGCTTGTAGTGTCGGCAGCATTTATCACTGCCATAGAATTTCTTGCAGGGGAGTATCTAAACCGCTATCTCGGCATGGGCATATGGAGCTATGAGGAAGTGCCGCTGAATTTTGACGGACAGATATGCCTGCCCTTTGCTTTTCTGTGGTTTGGGTTATCCTATATTGGTGTGCTTGCGGATAATTTCATACGCAGACATATTTTCAAGGAATACCCTGTCATTGTTAAACGAGGAAAAGAAAAAATACCTGCGGCGGTTGGATAAGAGTACGAATATTTGTACTGCTCAGTATGTAAAAAATATAATTAAATGGAGACCTCAGGTCGCCACTACGCAAAAATTGTAAATATAGGGGACGGCGACACGCTTACATTCGCCCGTCATTCACCAACGCATATAAACCAAATGGACTGTCTATCCAATGATAAACAGTCCGTATTTTTGTACATATCAATCTTTTGTGTACCACTTTTTTAGCACTTCTTCGCCAAGCTTGCCGTAAACTGTGAAGTCACGGTTTTCTTTGGCTTTCTCTATTGGCGGCAGGATAGCTTTCCAATCCCACCAGAAATAGCCGCAGAACCAATCCAGATCCCAAGTTGCTTCCATTGCAGTGTCGTAGAAATCTGCCTGCTCCTGCTCGTCAAGTGGCTTGTCGAGTCTGTCATGGAAATCCCAAGGGTACTGCGTGCAGCCCTCTTCGTTTCGCACGCCTATCTCAGCGAACATTATGGGCTTATTAAAGTGCTTGTGAGCCTTTTCAAGGGAGCCGACAACTTCGCTCCAGCGACTGAGCATATGTTCTTTGTCCCTGTTCACGCCGTCTGTAACAGGGTAGTAGCCTGAGATGCCAATGATATCCACGTCGCTGAGCCAATCGAAACGCTGTTCGTCGCCGTGATTGATGTTGTGCATAACGATACCGCTGTAGACCTCTCTCACCTGTGCGATAAGCTTTCTGCATCTGTCGGACTGCTTGTCCATTCCTGCCATTTCACAGCCTGTGCAGAGCATTTCACAGCCGAGCTTTTCTGCAAGCTTTGCATAGTGAAGCATGAAAGCTGTGTATGACTTGAACCACTTGTCCCAATATTCAGGGTTCTCAGGCGGGAAGTCTATCCTTGCACGCCATGAATGGTCAAGGCAGTCCACCATAGGTTTAAGGCAGACTTTAAGTCCCAGTGACTTTGCTTTTTTTATAGCGAAGGTAATGTCCTCGTCAGATTGTGTTCTCTCATAATCACTGAAAACTCTTGTGCTTGCAAAGTTCTCCTGCAATGCGTTTACAGGGATACATATCCAGTTCAAGCCGTTTGAAGCAAGCCTTTCCATTGATTTTTCAGCCGCTTCCGTCTGAAAATCACCTCTCTTGGAGAAAAATCCCCAAGTATATCCTTTGCAGAAAATATCTTTATTCATGTATCAAAAACCTCTCTTTTTCGTAAATGTCCTGATAGAAAAGCCACAGGTAAGCTCAAGCCTGTTCACCTTTTTAAGCTTCTCCACCGCCTCGGCAGATGTTTTGTAGTAATACGGAGTCATTGTAAAAAGATTGAAAATATCCTCCTGACTTTCAAGTACCACAGGGTATTCAAAAATCATCTCCTCTGACTCGTCAAATTTATTAAGTCCGTATACATTGGGCTTGTTTTCGTAAGGCTTCTCATAAAGCACTTCTTTAAGCTCAAACAGATGTCTTGGGGACGGAGAAACTACCACAAGCTTTCCGCCGTCTTTCAGCACTCTTGCGTATTCGTCATTTGAAACAGGTGCAAATGTGCATACGATAAGGTCTGCAAATTTGTCTATAAACGGAAGCTGAAATGACGACGCTACTGCAAATTCGCAATTTGTGATATTTTCGCAATGTATCCTCGTCATGCAGTGGGCAACTGCCGCCTTTGATATGTCAATGCCGTAAAACTTCGCCTTTGGCAGTGCCTTGGCATAGTTCACAGTGTAAAAGCCCTCACCGCAGCCACTGTCGATAATATAAGGCTGTTTCACATTTACAAGCAGACCGCCCATTACCTCAGCCGTTTTCTTCGCAAGAGGCAGATAATAGTCACGGTCAAGGAAATCCGTTCTCGCCTTTACCATTTCCGCATTATCCCCTGCGTTCTTAGGGTTTCTGCCCTTTGTGGTAAGCAGATTTACATATCCTTTTCTCGCAATATCAAAGCTGTGACCGTTCTGACAGTGCCATACGTTGTCAAGCTTTCTGAGCCGTTTTTTGCATATCGGACAAACATACATATAAATCACCCTGAACATTATAGCATTTCCCTCTGCTTTTAGCAATGGATATTTTATTAATAAAAAAGTGCTTGACAATCGTCGGGTTATGCTTTATAATATCAATATATGCAAAATGCGGTGACGGAATTATCCGAAACAGTGTCGGTAAAGAGAAAAGGCGGTGGGTGAAAGCCTTTGCGGCAAGTTCGGTGGCTAACCTGAGCGGTGCTGAAAACAGCAACGTATGCTCTGCGTTAAAGGGCTTCGAGTGGTCGGGCGATGAGTTCGGCAATTTGGGTGGTAACACGGAACTGTCGGTTTCGTCCCATGTTTAGGGACGAGCCGTTTTTTTATTTTGCGAATAATTTCATTTGGAAGGATCTGAATTTATGGAATGGACAGGACTTAATGAACTGCGTGAATCTTATCTGAAATTTTTTGAGAGCAAGGGCTGCTTGAGACACAAGAGCTACCCTCTCGTACCTCAGAACGATAACAGCCTGCTGCTTATCGTTGCAGGTATGGCGCCTCTGAAGCCTTACTTCACAGGTCAGGAAACACCTCCGAGAACAAGAATGACAACTTGTCAGAAGTGTATCAGAACTGGCGATATCGAAAACGTTGGTAAGACGGCAAGACATGGCACATATTTTGAAATGCTTGGCAATTTCTCATTCGGCGATTACTTCAAGAAGGAAGCCATTGCATGGGCTTGGGAGTATGTTACACAGGTACTCAAACTGCCAAAGGACAGACTTTATATCTCTGTTTATGAGGACGATGACGAGGCTGAAAAGATATGGCATGAGGACGCCGGCGTTCCAATGGATCATATCATAAGAATGGGCAAGGAAGATAACTTCTGGGAGGCTGGAACAGACGGTCCTTGCGGTCCATGCTCTGAGATATATTTCGACAGAGGAGAGAAATATGGCTGTGGCAAGCCTGACTGTAAAGTCGGCTGCGACTGCGACAGATACATGGAGTTCTGGAACCTTGTGTTCACACAGTTTGAAAGACATGAGGACGGCACTTATACTCCACTTAAGCAGAAAAATATCGACACAGGTATGGGTCTTGAAAGGCTTGCTTCTATCATGCAGGACGTTGACTCTATCTTTGACGTTGATACAGTAAAGGCTATCAGAGATCATGTTTGTAAGATAGCAGGCTGTGAATACGGCAAGGAGTACAAAAAGGACGTTTCTATCAGAGTAATCACAGACCATATCCGTTCTGTAACATTCATGGCATCAGACGGAATTCTGCCGTCAAATGAGGGCAGAGGATACGTTATGAGACGTTTGCTCAGAAGAGCCGTTCGTCACGGAAAGCTTCTCGGCATAAACGGACTTTTCCTCAAAGACCTTGTAAAAACTGTTGTTGACTGCAACAAGTGTGAGTATAACGAGCTTGAAGAAAAGTATGACTATATCGTAAAGGTGCTCACAACTGAGGAGCAGAACTTCAATGCCACTATCGACAGAGGTATGAAGATACTTGACGATCTTATCGCACAGATGCAGAAAGACGGCAAGACGGAGCTTGACGGTGAGAGCTGCTTCAAGCTTTCCGACACATACGGTTTCCCTATCGACCTTACAAGAGAGATCCTTGAAGAAAAGGGCATGACCTGTGATGAGGAGGGCTTTGCTGAGTGCTATGCAAAGCAGAGAGAAACAGCCAAGAACGCTCATGCTGCAACAAAGTATATGGGTGCAGACGAAACTGTTTTCCATAAGATAGATAAGGATTTCCACACAGAGTTCATCGGCTATGACAAGCTCGAGGGCGACAGCGAGATATCATTCATCACAACTGATGATGAGCTTATCGATAACGCAAAGTCTGGCGATGAAGTATATATCGTATCTTCACAGACGCCATTCTATGCAGAGAGCGGCGGACAGGTGGGCGATATCGGTACTATCGTTACAGAAAGCGGTAAGTGCAGAGTCGTTGACACACAGAAGGTCGTTGCAGGCAAGTTCGCTCATAAGGCAGTTGTTGAAGAGGGCGAGATAGCTGTAGGTCAGAAGGCTCACTTCACTGTTGACAGAAAGACACGTTATGCTGTTATGAGAAACCATAGCTGCGCACATCTGCTTCAGGCTGCACTGAGAAAAGTTCTCGGTGAACACGTTCACCAGGCAGGTCAGCTCGTTGACGCTCATAGACTTAGATTTGACTTCTCTCACTTCAACGCAATGACAGCAGAGGAGAAGCTCAAAGTCGAAGCACTTGTAAACAAGTATATCCTTGAAGCTCTTGATATAAAAATGGAAGAAATGCCTATCGCAGAAGCTCAGAAGCTTGGCGCTATGGCTCTGTTCGGTGAGAAATACGGTGAAACTGTAAGAGTTGTAACGATGGGTGACGGTGACGAAACAGCTTCTATCGAGTTCTGTGGCGGTACACATCTTGACAATACTTCAAGAATAGGTCTGTTCAAGATAATCTCCGAAAGCTCTGTAGCTTCAGGCGTAAGACGTATCGAAGCCGTAACAGGCAGAGGCGTTCTGGAGCTTGTTGAGGAAAGAGCCGCAACTATCCAGCAGGCGGCTGAAAGCCTTAAGCTTGCAAATCCGCTGGACATCGTAAAGAGATGCCACACTATCATGCAGGAAGTCAAGGATCTTGAAAAGGAAAGAGACGCTTTGCAGGCAGAGATAACAAATCTCAAAACAAAGTCACTGTTTGATAACCCATATGAGGTCAACGGCGTTAAGGTAGTTACTGCAATGCTCACAAATACAAGACCTGATATGCTCAGAAAAATGGGCGACGAGCTTAAAGCAAGAGAAGCTGACGCAGTTGCAGTTGTTGCAGGCGTTGACGGTGAAAAGGCAAACCTTGTTGTAGTTTGCGGCAAGAATGCTGTCGCAAAGGGTGCGCACGCAGGCAAGATAGCAGGCAAGGTAGCAGCACTCACAGGCGGTAAGGGCGGCGGACGTCCTGACTCTGCTATGGCTGGTATAGGCGACAGATTCAAGATCGACGAGGCACTTGACAAGGTAAACGAAATAGTTGGCGAATTTGTAAAATAATATGGGCAAAGGCTGTGCAAAATGCTGTGCAGCCTACCCCTTTTTGAAAGGCGGAGAGATAAATGGAAGATTGTCTTTTTTGTAAAATTATTTCCGGGGAAATACCCTCAAAGAAAATATACGAGGACGAGCTGACATACGTTTTTGAGGACATTGCTCCTACAGCTCCGATTCATTATCTTGTTATCCCTAAGCAGCATATTTCAAAGCTTGACGAGATAACCCATGAGAACAGTGCAGTTATCGCACATATCTATGAAGTTATCGCAAAGCTTGCCAAAGACCTCGACCTTAAGGACGGTTTCAGAGTTGTTTCCAACTGCGGCGAGCAGGCAGGACAGAGTGTTTTCCACATTCATTTTCATCTTCTTGCAGGCAGACCACTTGCTTGGCCAGCCGGTTAAAGAAATAAAACGGGCGGGTAAATTTCTTATCCGCCCTTAGTTTTAAGGGGGACGGCGGCAATGGTGAGAAAAAGCTGTTATATCGGCTTTTCGTATTTTGCAGGACTTTTTCTCTGTACCATTGGCTGGGGCAGGAACAACGCAGTTTTTGCACTTGCGTCAGCGTGTGTAGCCATTACAGCCTTTGCGCTTTTTAAGAGATACCGAAAGCATATAGCTCTCTGCTTTGTTTCGTTCCTGATAGCGGTGGGAGTCAATACCGCTTATACTCACATTTTCTATGATAAACTGACAGCTTTAGACGGAAAGACCGTCACAGTTAAAGGCGAGATAACCGACATAAGCTATATAGGCTCTGACACTTGTCGGCTGACTGTAAAGGGTTCTGTGGGAGGAGTAAAAGGCAGGTTGACCTTTTATGCAGATGACATTGAATATGATTACTATGACAATATCGTGGCAGCAGTAAAGGTCAGCAGGATAAAAGACAGCATAAATTTTAGGTCGGAGCAGTATAACCGACCTAAAGGAGTTTTTCTCCAAGGTTCGACCGCTGAAAGCATAGAAGTCACAGGCGGTGGAAACACCATTTTACGCAGTATAATGCACTATCGTGACAAGATGTTCATGTTGATAAACGATATCATAGGCGGAGATGAGGGCGGTTTTGCCGCTGCAATGCTCTGCGGAGATAAAACTGAGCTTTCAAAGCAAACGAAGCTCACGGTCTATCGTAGTGGCATAGGTCATATATTTTCCGTGTCGGGAACTCATGTGGTCATAATAAGTGCCATGATAGGCTGGCTCATGCAGAAACTAAGCAAGGATAAGCGTGTGATATTTGCCGTCCAAACAGTGGCAATGTGGGCGTTTGCGGTCTTTGCAGGATTTTCAGTATCCGTTGTGAGGGCAGCTGTTATGCTGACCTTGGTCACTGCCGCACCGCTCCTTTACCGCAGACCAGACCCGGCAAATACTCTCTGCCTTTGCGCTGTTGTAATACTTACTCTTTCGCCCTATGCGGCGGCGGACAGCTCGTTTCTGCTGTCATTCACAGCAACATTTGTGATAGGCACGGTCTGCCCGAAAGCAGTGGCACTTGTAAAAGGCGAAGGCATTTTGTACAGCCTTGAACGGCAGGCAGTAAATGCGGTGACGATACTTTTTTGCACAATGCCTGTTCAGATAATGTTTTTCAGCGAAATATCTCTTGTTGCACCACTATCAAATATCCTGCTGGTGCCTGTCTGTACCCTTGCTCTGGGTCTGACGGTAATAACTGCGGTAACAGGCGGTGCGGCAATAATAGCCTATCCTGTGCTGACGGTGGTAAAGTATCTTCTGAAAGTCGTTCTGTTTCTTGCTGAGCTGTTTTCAAAATTCAGCTTTGCCTATCTTCCTCGTGGAGTAAGACCACTTGGAATTGTAATGCTCGTTACCTGCCTTGTTCCTGTGGCGGTCATGTTTCTGAGAAAGTCAGTAAAGCTTGGGGCTTTTTGCACTGCTCTAATGCTTGTATGTTGGACAGCGGTGTATAATTTTTCTCTTGCTTTTGGAGGCTCAGTAAAGATAGTTGTAATGCCAAAAGGAAATGCAGTGCAGGCTGTGCTGTATGATAAAACAAAAGGTATGGTTTTCGATATGGGCAGTAAGGGTAAGCTCAACAGCGGTATGGAAAGCTTTTTGGAGCTTTACGGCATAAAAGAGCTAAAAGGCGCATTTATAGAAGGCGAACAGTATTACACTATAACGAAATATAACGAGCAGATGACTATACGACCTGACAGATTTTATATAAATGGCGAGCCTGATAATGACAGCGAACTGCCGTTCATGACAGGCGCACAGCTTGATTGGAACGGTGTTAACATAGAAGCACTGGAGGACGGCTATAAAATTACCACCGAGGGCTGTGTGGTCACTATAGAAAAAGGTTCTGTCACCATAAACGGCAGAAACCTTGACACAACAGATGAAGAATACCCATTGATGATAGATATGAAAAATTCGCAGATAAGGAGGACGGACTATGGCTTTGCTTACGGCTTCGGCTCTTGGTAAAACGGTAAGAGAGAATGATATCGACAGCCTTTATTATTTTTACGGACATGATACAGCGGCACTTGAAAGCTTTACCAAAAGGCTTGTGAACAAGCTTTGCCCTGCTGACGCTCAGGTCATGAACTTTCATAAGCTTGACGGCAAAAATCTTGATTTTCCAATGCTTACAGACGCTTGCGAAACTCTGCCTTTTATGGCTGAACGTGTGGTGGTGACTATAAACGACCTTAATATAGACGCAGTGACTAAGGACGATCTGGACGACCTGAAAAAGATCCTAGGCTCTCTTGGCGAAACCACCACAGTGATAATCTATGCCACAGGAGTTGACCTTTTCAAGAACAAAAAGTATCTTACAGACAAAAACAAGCGCTTTGCAGATTTCTGCGAAAAGCACGGCACTGTCTGCAACTTTGAATACAAAAGGGCTTCCGACCTTGGAAAGTCTATATCCACCTATCTTGCAAAAAGCGGCTGTACCATAACAAAAAGCAATGCAGAGTACCTTGCAAACCTCTGTTTGTGCGACACTGCATTTATCAGCAAGGAGCTTGAAAAGCTTTCGGCTTATGCAGAGGGCAGGGAGGTAACAAGAGAGGATATCGACTTGCTTTGTATCAGGCGTATCGAGTCGGACGGATATTCTCTTGCAATAAATATCCTCAGAGGCAATGCGGCAATGGTCTTCACACGTTTGCGTGAACTCGACGTGCAGAATTATGAACCATATGCTATAATAGGAATAATCGGCTTTTCCCTTGCGGATATCTATAGGGCGAAGCTTGCACGTTCCTCTGGCAGGAGCGTTGCAGACGTGGCTAAAGATTTTTCCTATGCGAAAAACAGAGAGTTTGCAGTAAAAAACGCCTATTCCGAGTGCGGAAATATCTCGGCGGAGCGTATAAGAAAAACGCTTGAGATACTTTCTGAAACCGACCTTATGCTCAAAACAAGGTCACGAGGAAAAGACGGAGATATGCTCACCCTCGAGCAGGGGCTTGCAAGGTCAATGGCGTTAAGGTGTTAGTAAATGGAAAAACTTAAAATATCAAGGGCAATAATCGTTGAGGGAAAATATGATAAGATAAAGCTTTCGTCCATAGTTGACGGCGTTATAATCGTCACTAACGGCTTTCGTATCTATAAAGACCCTGACAAGGCAGCGCTTATAAGATACTATGCTCAGCATGGCGGAATAGCAATTCTTACCGACTCTGACACAGCAGGCTTTCGCATAAGAGGGCATATAAAGGGTATCGTCCCCAAAGGCGATATCGTGAACGTGTATGTTCCTGAGATATTCGGCAAAGAAAAGCGCAAGACAGAGCCGTCAAAAGAGGGCTTGTTAGGGGTCGAGGGCGTTCCTGCGGATATTATCAGGGAAGCCTTTGAAAAAGCAGGCATTATAGGCGAAAAGGTCGCAGACAGAGAACTCATGACCAAGCTTGATTTTTATGAGCTAGGTCTAAGCGGCAGACCTGACAGCAGCAGGCTCAGACAGCTTGTGTGCGAAAAGCTGTCGCTGCCCAAAAAGCTCACTGCAAACGCACTGCTTGAAGTGGTGAACACAATGCTCGATAAAGAAAGCTTGCAAGCACTCATAGAGAAATTGACCGCAGAAAACAATAAAGACAAGGAGAATAGCGTTGGTTAGTCTTGAATTTTTATATTTCTTTCTTCCTGTTTTTATGGGAGTATACGCTTTGTCAGGGGTGCGTTTCAGAAAAGCCGTGTTCCTGCTTGGAACAGTTGTGCTGTGTCTGTGGGTGTCCACATGGGGGATAATACCAATGGCGGTTAGTGCTGTCGTATCATACTTTTGCGGCAGGCTTATCCACCGCTTTGTAGACAAAAAAGGACTTAAAAGGCTATGGCTCATATTATCGGTGGTAGTAAATATGGCAGTGCTTCTTGTATTCATAAGAAGCGGTCACAGCAGCTATGACGTGACGTCTATATTCACAGGCAAAGGCGCAATGCTAAAGCTTTTCCCTGTGTGGGGAGCGGGCGTTTTCACTCTCCATGGCATCTCCTACTGCATGGATATCTATAGGAAAGAAATAGAGCCTGAGAAGAATTTTCTTTTGGTATCTCAATATATATGCTTTTTCCCATGCTTTTACTGTGGACCGATACTCAGATTTTCGGATTTGAGCGAACAGCTTAGAAAACCTGTCATAACCTCTGGAAAGCTTGCAGAGGGCATAAAGCTTATGCTTATAGGCTTTGCGGAGAAGCTTTTTCTGTCAGATCCTATGTACGAGATGTGGCAGCACATAAGGGGAGTAAGTACAGATTCGCTCTCCGCCGCTTGTGCATGGCTTGGGATAATAGCTTTCTCCTTTGCGTTCTACTATGAGCTTAGAGCTTATTCGCATATTGCACAGGGTATTGGTTCAATGCTCGGCTTTGAACTTCCTGATAACTTTGATCTGCCGTTTATGTCAGCAGGCTTTAATGAGCTTATAAAACGATTTGCCTGCACCTTTTATAGTTGGGTGAGAGATTATTTCTACAGACCTATATGTAGAAATAAAGACAGCGTTTGCCTTTGGGCATTGATACTGTCTGTGCTTGCAGGCTCGGTTTGGTATGGCTACGGCAGACACACAATGCTGTGGGCAGCGTTTATTTGTGTTATGCTTGGAATAGAATATCTCTTGAAAAATATTCTTGCGGCTGTGCCGACAGGGGTAAGATGTGCGGTGATGAATGTTCTGTTTCTTATAGGTCTGCCGTTTCTTGCGATAGACAGCCTGCCTTCAGCCTGCGGATATGTTGCCGCAATGCTTGGCGGGGGAAGCTTTGCAGGAGATGTTCTTGCATCGTATGTGATAAAAACAGGAGTTGTGATGTATCTTATATGCGGCTTTTTTGCAACAGGTATCGGCAGATATCTCAAACGCAGGATAATGCAGCTCAATACTAATATAGTTTACATAATCGAGCCAATGCTCACTATAGGATTTCTGCTTATCAGTACAGCGTTTCTTGTGGGCGGAGGTAATTCGTCTATGAATTTGTTCGTGAGATAAAATGGGAGGAGTGAACATTAATGAAAAAGGCTGCTGATTATATCGCAGTAAGCGCATTTTTTGTAATAGTCATAATGTTTGCGGCATATACTCTCGTGATGGGCAGACATGGATCTGAAAGTGAAAAGGCAGACAGTTCAGATATAAGACATAACGCTCAAACCTATGTTAGCAATAATTTTCCTCTAAGCTCAAATTGGAAGTCGCTCAGAACGACCATGTTTGTGATGACTGGTAAGAAAAATTTCGATAATATCTATATCCTTAAAGATCGTCTTGTAGAGATCACAGATTTTGATAAGGACAGGCTTGATAAAAATATCTCGCAGATAAATGATTTTTCAGAAAACACAGATACACCTGTATATGTTATGTTAGCTCCGACTGCCGCGGGTACCTATTCTGCTAAGCTGCCTGCTTATACTTCAAACACAGACCAGCGTGAAATGATAGATAATATCTATTATGACTTAGACAGCAGGATAGACACCATAGATACGTTTTTTCCTATGTATTCTGCAAGAAATAATTACGTTTACTATCGTACAGATAGAAAGTGGACTTCCTTCGGGGCGTATTTTGCCTATGCAGACGGCATAAAAGAGCTGGGTTTTGAGCCGGTCGTTCTTTCCAATTACGATCAAGAATATACCTCAAATTCTTATTATGGGGGACTTTACAGTGAACTTTGCTATAACAGCATAGGCGCAGACAGAGTGAACATCTTCCGTTCAAAGTATAAGACTACTGTGGATTCTGTGGAGCTTTACAGAGGAGATCAGGTGCTTACCTCAAAATCTGTTTATTTTAGATCTGCACTGAAAACAGCAGATAAAACGGCTATCTTCCTTCAAGGTGACAACTTTACTAAGGCAACGGTCAAGACAACTGCAGAGGACGCACCAAAGCTTCTTATCATCAAAGGAAGCTATGCCAATACCCTTGTGCCGTTTCTTACCCCACACTACAGCGAGATAACCTTGGTAGACCCTGACAAGCTCAAAGAGGAGGGCAAGACCCTTTCTGACGTGGCAGATACGAGTGCATATGACCAGATATTATTTATGTATGACTGCGACCAGTTTGCAGATGAAACAAATTTTGACCTGCTCAAATAATATGGGCTATGTACTTGAAAAAATGGAGCAGGTGTGATATAATAAAGAAAATGCCGTACAAGGAATGTGCGGCATAATGTATGTCTGAATATTTGAGAGGGTGTTTGATGTGAGTGAGCAAAAAAACAGACTTGATCTTATTGATCTTAATGACTATCCCGTATCTTGGTGGCTGAAGCTTCTTGATCTCGGTCATAAGATAGTTCAGGATCCTGCCGCCTACAGCGAGGCTTGCAAGGGCAAGATAATGGGTACTCTTTTCTATGAGCCGTCAACAAGAACGCAGATGTCTTTTCAGACCGCTATGCTACGTCTTGGTGGAACGATAATAGGCTTTGACAATCCTGCCACTTCTTCCGTTGCAAAGGGAGAGAATATCAAGGATACCACAAAGATAGTTTCCGGCTATGCCGATATCATGGTAATGCGTCACCCTACCGCCGGATCGGTAAAGGCTGCGGCACTCACTGCTGATTGCCCTGTTATCAACGCAGGCGACGGTGGACACCTCCACCCAACACAGACACTTACAGACCTGCTTACACTTAGAGAAGAAAAGGGCAGACTTGATAACCTGACCATAGGCTTCTGCGGTGACCTTAAAAACGGCAGAACAGTCCATTCCCTTATTAAAGCAATGGTATGTTTTCCAAACAATAAGTTCATATTAGTTTCAACGTCTGAGCTTGCTTTGCCTGTGTATGTAAAGGATATCCTTGAAGCGGCAGGCATGGAGTACAAAGAAGTTACCGACCTTGAAGAGGTTATCGGTGAGCTTGACGTGCTATATATGACAAGGATACAGAAAGAGCGTTTTGCTTCTGAGGAGGAGTATCTGGCTCAGAGCGGAAATTACATACTCGATACAAGAAAGCTTTCAATGGGAAAGCCTGACCTTATCGTGCTTCACCCTCTGCCAAGAGTGGACGAGATAGCTATCGAGGTGGACGACGACCCGAGAGCAATGTATTTCAAACAAGCAAAATATGGTATGTATATCAGAATGGCACTCATACTTACAGTTATAAACGGCGATGGTGCTTCGCAGCCGCTTATGAAGGGCAGAGTGCATAAGCACATTGATTGTTCAAATCCTAACTGTATCACTCACCACGAAAAGTATCTGCCACATTGGTTCAAAGGCGACGGCACAACGCTTGTTTGCGAATATTGTGACGAGAGAACATTGGTGGAATAAAATAAGAGCTTAATGGGGTAAACAAAGGCTGTGTGTCAGTCTTTGCTTGCCCTTTTTTATTGTGCAGATAGCGTATATTAATAGCCTTGTGATATGCAAAATCGTTAAAAGTAACGAAATTCTTACAACATGGTAACAAACAGTCTTGAATTAACGTTGAGCGTGTGGTATAATTAAAATGGATAAATTTTTTACAGGAGCTTTGATCTAATGAATATACTTTCAGATGAGGAGTTTGAACAGATCTACGGACGAAAGCCTGTCAGAAGGGTGAAAAAGAAAAAAATATACTGGAACAGAATTATTATTGCATTGATAATACTTATCGGCATTGTGACTGGTCTGGTAAAGCTGACAGCCTTGGTAGTATCAAAGATCAAAGGAGACGATACGCAAAAAACAAACAAGGTATTGAATAATACATCTTCTGTCGCTGTGAAGGAGGACGCTTCTTCTGCTGAGGATAAAAAAGACGAGCCTGCGAAGTATTCAAATATGGACTTTACAGTGTGTGTTGACGCAGGTCATGGTGATTATGACGGCGGCACAACTGACGCCTCAGGAAAAAGATATGAAAAAGACGATAACTTAAAGGTTGCACTTGAGGTGCAGAAATATCTCGAAAAATACGGCGTCAATGTGGTGATGATAAGAGATGATGACTCTTTCCTTGAGCTTGACGAAAGATGTGCAAAGGCAAATAACGCCAAGGCTGATATGTATGTTTCACTTCACCGAAACAGCTATGACGGTGATATTTCGGGCGTTGAGGTTTGGGTGAACAATTCTGAGCCTGAATATGACACAAAGCTTGCACAGAATATACTTGATGGTCTTGAAAAGGTAGGTATATCTGAAAATAGAGGAGTACAGTATGGCTACGTTGGCAATTCCGGTGTAAACTACTACATAAATGCCGACACTGTTATGCCAAGCTGTCTTGTGGAGCTTGGATTTATAACCGAGGATGTCGATAATAAGCTTTTTGACGAACACCTTACCGAGTATGGACAAGCTATTGCTGATGGTATAGTTCAGACAGCTGTTGATGTTGGTCTTGTTGATGAAAGTGGCAAAAGACTTATGTCTGAGCAGCTTATCTCACCTGAGAAGCCTGTGAACAATAAGGATTCTTCATCTGCGGCTGACGCCATGACACAGCCGATGGAGACGGATTCTTCTGCTGACGTTTATAATACTCAGGAAAACGAGTGGTATTGATAACAAAAAAATAAAAGCGAACACAGTTCGTTTCTGCTAATGCAGAGAAACCGTGTTCGCCTTTTTGTTGCTAAAGCTCTTTTCTGATGAGTTTGAATTTCTCAAATTCTTTCGTCAGGTCTGCCAGAACGTTTTCAAGACCCTTTTCAGAGTATTCTTCGTGATATTCTGCCACAAAGTCTGTTACCTCTGTGACGCACTTTGTGCCGTACCATACTCTGACATAAAGCTCTTTTTCATCGCCGAGAATAGGGTCTATGCGGTAGCTGAAATTTGTGTAATTGCTGCCAGACCAGGTGTTTTTTTCTTCAAAATAGTGAAATGTGGGTATATCAAAATAACCATGGAGCATTGCATATTTTCCTTTCAAAAATCATTCGTTTATGATATTATAGCATATCACTGTTCCTTTTTCAAGCATTTAGTCTGCTTCTTAATTAAATTAGCCTAAAAAACGTTTACAATTTTGTTAGGAATGTATATTGGAGAATTGTTCAAAATATGTTATAATTGATAATGGTATGACTATTTCAGCGGTATGCTGTCGCAGAAAGGATAAGATCTATGAGCATTACAATAAAAGATGTTGCCAAGGAAGCCGGTGTTTCAGTGGCGACAGTGTCAAGGGTTCTCAACGGAAGCTGTAACGTATCAGATGAGTCAACAAAAAAAGTCAATGAAACTATTGCAAGGCTCAACTATTCTCCGAATTTTCTGGGAAGAAATCTTAGAAAGTGCGAAACGAATGTTATTCTTGTAATTATGCCGACCTCTGAACATTCCCTTTATTCAAAGATAGTCATGGGTATGCAGGATTATGCAGGACAAGTTGGTTACGATATCATAACTGCAGTTTCCTATTCAACCTCGACCGCTGAAACAAGGCAGATGAATATGCTTTTTAACAGAACTGTTGACGGTGTTATCCTTCTTGGCACTCAGTATGACGCAGATTCGCTTAATAAGCTTGCAGAGAATTATAACGTTGCTCTGTGCTGTGAGGGCGTGGAGGGCGCAAATGTGCTTACTGTCGCTGTTGACGATGAACAGGCTGCGTTTGACGCTGTCGCTGCTCTTATCAAAAAGGGTCATAAAAGGATAGGCTTTATCGGAACGAACTCTTCGGCTATCTCCTCCACTGCAAGAGAGAACGGCTATATAAGAGCATTAAAAGAATATGGCATAGAGATAAAGAATGAATATATCTATAAAGAGTCTTATGACTATGACTGCGGAGGCAGAGCGTTTGAATATTTCAATGCACTTGCTGAGAAGCCTACGGCGATTTTCGCTGTGTCAGACTTGCTTGCTATCTCTGCAATGCACAAGGCAATAGATATGGGCATTGATGTGGGAAAAGATGTCGCCATAATGGGATTTGACAATATATCCATGTGTGAGTGGATAATCCCTACGCTTTCAACGGTTGAACAGCCTTGCTCAAAAATGGGCGAGCTTGTTGTGGCAAAGCTTATTGAGAACATGAATAAGACTACTAAGGATAATCATTATTATACTGTTGACCACAGGATAATTCTAAGAGAGTCCACAGGCGACTAATTACTTTTGTAAAAATAGATAGGGGAGAAATAAGGCAGTTTTTCCGTAAAAACTGCCTATTTTCTGTAAGAAAGGATTTTTTAGGGCATGGAGAAATTTACAAAAATACTTGAAACGATAGATGGCTATGTCTGGGGCATACCGCTTATCGTACTCATTATGGCTGTGGGAATATTCCTCACCTTTAGGCTAAGGCTTCTTCAGATATTCCACCTGCCAAAGGCACTGAAATTTATGTTTCAGAACGAAAATGGTGGCAAAGGCGAGATATCGAGCTTTGCAGCGCTTTGCACCGCACTTTCCGCAACCATAGGTACGGGAAATATCGTCGGCGTTGCAACAGCCATTGGTGTGCTTTCAGGCGGACCTGGAGCGCTCCTCTGGATGTGGATAGCGGCACTCCTTGGTATGGCGACAAAGTATTCCGAGGGTTTTCTTGCTATCAAATACAGACGTATGGATGCTGACGGACACGTTTGCGGCGGACCATTCTATTACATAGAATACGGCATGGGTAAGAAGTGGAAGTGGCTTGCAAAGGTATTTGCGTTCTTTGGTGCTTGCGTTGGACTTTTTGGTATCGGAACTTTCTCTCAGGTGAATGGTATCTCATCGGCAGTTCAGGCTTTCTTTGATCCTAAAAAGGAACATACAGTGAATATTTTGGGTGCTGACTATACATTGGCTGTTATAATCTCTGGACTTTTGATAACTGTTTTTGCCGCACTTGTTATTATCGGAGGCATAAAGAGGATCTCAAGTGTTTCTCAGGTAGTTGTGCCTTTTATGGCGGTCGTTTATATAGTTGCCTGCCTTTCACTTATTGTTATAAACATTCAGAGGCTCCCTCACGCTGTTGCCCTTATTTTTGAACAGGCATTCAGCTTCAAGGCTGTCGCAGGCGGATCTCTTCCTACAATGTTCATTGCTATACAAAAGGGTGTTGCAAGAGGAATTTTCTCAAATGAGTCAGGCCTTGGTTCGGCACCTATCGCAGCCGCAGCCGCTCAGACAAAAGAGCCGGTAAGACAAGGTCTTGTTTCTATGTGTGGCACTTTTATCGACACTATCGTTGTATGTACTATGACAGGTCTTGCTATCGTAATGATGGGAAGCTACGAGGCTATCAACCCAGTAACAGGCAAGCCTTTTGAGGGCGTTGAGGTCACAAATCACGCTTTCCAGACCGGCTTCTCGTTCCTGCCGTCAATGATACCTGCATTCATTCTTATGGTCTGTCTTGTATTCTTTGCTTTCACAACTATCCTTGGCTGGAACTATTACGGTGAAAGGTGTATGGAATATCTTTTTAACAGCAACATGAAGGTGGTCATGGTCTACAGATATCTCTATATCCTCGCTGTATTTATCGGACCATATATGACGGTTTCTGCCGTTTGGACGATCGCTGATATTTTCAATGGACTTATGGCACTGCCAAACCTTATAGCGTTGCTTGCTCTCAGCGGTGTTATCAGTAAGGATACAAGGCGTTATGTGGCGAAGTATTCCAGAGCAAAACGAATCAATAAGCTGGTAAGAGCATAGATATCGTATATTATATGAAGCGGAAACGGCTGAATGTTGTTTCCGCTTTCTTTATGCTGTAGGCTTAATCACCAAAAAAATGAATGGTTATTTGTTGAAATCACCAAAAGTATTTAAAAGAATGCAACAGTGGTTGTAACTTTGTTGACAACGATTACATTCAGTGATATAATAGCTTTGTAAGAATCAAGGAAACGTTTTCTAATGAAAACGATCCGTTACGGAGGTTATATATAATGAAAAATTCCAAGCGTGTTATTGCCGGTGCAATGGCTCTCTTGTCAGCAGTGAGCGTAGCTTCATGCGGTAGCTCATCAGGCAGCGATTCAAGCAGCTCTTATGTTGATAAGGTAAAGGTAGCAAGCACCGACGATATTGCTACTATCCCTGATGGTTCGGAAAAGGAGTTGGAGTGGCTTTCTTATTTTGACATAAACCCAACTAAGAAAGAGCCGGAAAAGAGAACCGACCTTACTCTTTTTGAGGAAAAGGGCGGTAAGATCAAGTATTCTCAGACTTCATCAATGAACAAGTATGATAAGCTCGCAGCAAGACTTATGTCTAACGATCCACCGGATATGTTCTGGTATGAGCAGTCTATGACATTCCCTGCAAACTGTATCAAGGAAATGTTCCAGCCTGTTGATGATATCGTTGATTTCGACAGTGCTATGTGGAGCGATGTCAAGGACGTTGCAGAACAGTTCACTCTCAACGGCAAGCACTTTGTTGCACCTATCAACTTCCTGCCAGGTTCTGTTATCACATATGATAAGTCTATGATAGACGCTGCCGGTCTTGATGATCCATATGAGCTTTATCAGAACGGCGAGTGGGATTGGAACGCATGGTATGACATGATGTCAGAATATGTTGAGGGCGCTGCTGCTGACGAGGAGAGATACGGCATAAACGGTTGGTTCGCACCATTTATCTTCCAGTCAACAGGTAAGACTCTTATCACATATGACGCTGATAAGGACGAGTATGTTTCAAATCTTAACGACGCTGACTTTGTAAGAGCATCTGATATGCTTTATGATATCGCAAAGAATGGTATGTACTATCCTGATTGGGTAGGACAGGCAGGCGACGCATTCAAGAAGAATATCCTCTTCTATGCAATGGGTCCATGGGCTTCTACCGGTACACATTCACCAAAGGACGGCGACAATTGGGGCGTAGTTCCAATGCCAAAGGATCCTAACTCTGATACGCTTTATACAACTATCGACATGAATGCGTATATGTGGGTAAAGGGTTCGACAAAGAATGACGCCATGAAGTGCTGGCTTGAGTGTGCAAAGATAGTTTATACTCAGGATACATATAAGGATATCGAGAAGGAGAAGTTCTTTGTAAACAATCCTAACTGGACAGAAGATATGTATAACGTAGCTTACGTTGACCTTGTTACAGACAAGTTCACTAAGATATTTGACCCTGGTTATGGCATTTCCACAACTCTGTCAGATAATGACGCTGCAACAAATGATACTAAGGAAGCTGTTATTCCTTATCTGTATACTTCAGTTATGAAGACAGATGAGAATGGCTCACAGTATACGTGGACACAGCTCAAAGAGCAGTATAAGGGTACTGTTGATTCAGAACTTAAAACTCTCAACGAGCAGTATCACGCATATTTGGAAAAGAATAAGTAATATAACTTGCCATATAAAGACGGACGGAATTTATTTCGCCCGTCTTTTTTTGTTGTAATGTCAGAAAAAATGTGATATAATCATAGAGTACATTAAGATTTAATTAAGAATTATGTTGAGCTGTTTTTAAAGAATGTGGCTTATAATAATAAACGTAAAAGAAAGGATCGTGCCGATATGGAGATAAAGGAGCCTGTAATCCTTGTTGTAGATGATGATAAAGATATAGTGGGAGCTATCGCAAAGCTGCTTGAAATGGAGGGCTATAAGGTAATAAAAGCCTATGACGGTCTTGAGGCTTTGGAGAAGCTCACTGAGAACAGCATACAGCTTATACTCATTGACGTCATGATGCCTAAGCTGGACGGACTTTCTACAATGATGAAAATAAGGGCAACAGAGAATATCCCTATACTTGTGCTTTCCGCTAAATCTGAGGATACAGATAAGGTGCTTGGGCTTTCAATGGGCGCTGACGATTACATAACAAAGCCTTACAACCCTATGGAGCTTGTGGCAAGGGTAAGAAGCAACCTGAGAAGATATATGCAGCTTGGCGCTATCGACACGGCAAACAAAACGGATATTATAGAAATAGGCGGTCTGGAGCTTGACACTAAGGCAAAAAGCTTAAAGGTTGACGGAGAACCTGTCAAGCTCACCGCCACGGAGCTTAAAATTCTTGAGCTTCTTATGAAAAACGCAGGCAGGATATTTTCTGCCGAGGAAATCTATTCTAAAGTGTGGAACGAGGACGCTTATGCCGTTGAAAACACGGTAATGGTACATATTCGTCACATCAGAGAGAAAATTGAGATAAACCCTAGAGAGCCGAAATACTTGAAGGTGGTGTGGGGAATTGGCTATAAAATCGAGAAAATTTGAGAAGGCAGAATGGTTTAAGATATTCTCAGCAAAAAAGACGAGAATTATTGCATTTATCGTTGCCTGTGTTATTGCAGGCGGCTTTTGCTTGTCTTTTGTGTTGTATGCTAACAGTCATGCTGACAGCAGCAGTAAGTCTTATCTTAAATCAGAAAGCTATAAGCTGGCTTCCAATGAAATGTATGAGGAACTGTGCGTTACAGCTTCGGCTTATCTCAGATATGTTGATGAGGATCAGAATTACACTCAGCCTAGACACCTGCTCAATGACTATCTGAATTATCTTGATTACAACCGCTATAAATACAAAAAGACAGAAGACGGTATACGGCTTGTAGACAGTCAGTTTGATTACTATGTGGGGATTACTCAAAATGGCGAAACAAGATATCTGTCAAATATAAAAGATATAGAAAATTATGACAGTGAAACGGATAAGATAAAAGCTTTTAAATCATCGCACAAGAACTATATACTTCGCCGTGACAACGAGATAATGAGCGACAGAACTTCATCAGGGCAAATAGTTGACTACTATTACAATACTGCTGAGTATCTTGACGTTGTGACAGAAGAATTTTATGCCGACAACCTTGTGCCTGTGGGCGGAAGCTATTATGATAACTACGGCAGATATTTCTACAATTACTGCAATTATGACCCGATAGTTTTTTATAATGTTGACTCATCATACAATGCAAGAAAGGGTCTTGACCTTAGAAATGGAATGAAATATTCCGACAGAGTTGATGACGAGGACATTGACAACGGCGTATATTACTTTGTGGACGATTACGGAAACGCATGGGAAAACTGTGAAAATCTCTATGATCTGCCTGACTACAAAGCGACAGACAATGATGATTCAGGCATAACAGTTTTCTTTGCACCGAAAGCTGAAAAGCTTACGGCAATGGAAAAGGAGTACACCGAGGCTTTGAACGATATGTACCGTGCAAAGCTTCTGGTATTCGTTCTTGGCGTTATTGAATTTATGCTTGTGTGTTATCTGCTCCTGATCTGTGCATATAATGCAGAGCCTGAGAGCGTTGAACGCTGGAAGCAAGGCAATTTTCTAAAAAAAGTGCCTACGGAAGTTTACCTTATCCTAATGGTACTGGCTATTACATTTGCTTTTGTATTTGGCGCCTGCTGGAATTATTATGTGAGCATCACAAAAAATATTTTTGACAATGCTTTGGCTAATTCCGTTTTCAGAAATATACTTGCTGTAGCATTGTTTGCATTGGCATATTTTGCAGGCTTCGGCTCGCTTATGGAGTTTGTTGGCAAGATAAAGACAAGAAGCATATTCAAAGAAAGCCTTATTTGCAGATTATGTAAGTTTCTATGGCGCAAGTATAAGGAAACCTCCCTCTATCACTATTTTCATGGCCTTCCGCTTGGAATAAAGCTTACTTGGAAGTTCATACTTATATTCGTTGGAATTTTTGTTGTGATGTCTAGTGGATTGACGATGTTAATTTTGTTGGCGGTAGAAATTGTTCTGTGTATATCAATGCTCCGTGACTTCTCACAGCTTTCAAAGCTCAGCAAACAGATAGACAGCCTTGGAGAAGAAAAGCCTTATGAGGGCAAGATAAGAAAAACTTCGCCTGTGTATGCTGAATCTGAAAAACTCAACTCAGTTCAGGATAAGGTGAGAGAGTCGGTGGAGCAGCAGATACAGTCTGAGCGTTTGAAAATAGAGCTTGTGACAAACGTTTCACACGACCTGAAAACACCGCTGACTTCCATTATCAGCTATATCGACCTGCTTAAGAAAATGGATCTTGACGATGAAGCTTCGAGCTATGTGAAGATACTTGATAAAAAGGCGCAGAAGCTCAAAGGCATTGTGTCTGACGTTTTCAGCATAGCAAAAGCCACAAGCGGCGTTGATGTAAACCTAACAAAGCTTGATTTTGTGATGCTGTTAAATCAGTGTATCGCAGACGCAGAGGACAAGATAGCTGACAGTGGCAAGATAGTAAAGATAAACATAAATGCCGACAGCGCAATGGTAATGGGCGACGGCGACAAGCTTTACAGAGTGTTTCAAAACATTGTAGACAATGCTCTGAATTACTCTATGGACGGCACAAGGATATTCCTTGATGTGTACAAAAAAGCGGACAGAATAGTATTTGCCGAGAAGAACATTTCGGCAACGCCGATAAACTTCACAGAGGAAGAGATACTTGAAAGATTTGTGCGAGGGGATAAGTCACGAACAGACGGCGGAAGCGGTTTGGGATTATCCATATCAAAGAGCTTCACAGAAGCCTGCGGTGGTATCTTCAATATCGAAATAGACGGAGATATGTTCAAGGCGATAGTCGAAATGCCGATAATTCAGGAGGATATGGCAGAGAAAACCGATGACAAAACGGAATAGCGTAAATAATAAAACGGTGGAGAATGACAAACACTCTCCACCGTTTTTACTTATACTCAATTACTATGCGAGGGATAAAATATCTGCGTTATTTTATCCCCTTTACCTTATACCCTGCGTCCGTCACCGCCTTAGAAAGCACCTCGTCAGCCACGTCCTTGTCAAGTGTGATGTAAGCGCACTTGTCCTCAAGGGAAACATCTGCTGTAACGCCGTCTATCGCATTAAGCACCTTCGTTACTGTGCCTGTGCAGTGTGAACACATCATGCCGTCGATCTTCATTACCTTTTTCATTTTTTCGTCCTCCGTTTTAGTATTTATTTCAGCCTTTGCGGCTTTGTTTTCTCTGCCACTTTTAAAAAGATTGAGCCTTAACGCATTGGTCACAACGCAAACTGAGCTTAAACTCATTGCCGCTGCACCGAACATAGGATTGAGCTTCCAGCCAAGCAAGCCGTAGAATACTCCTGCCGCCAGCGGAATACCAAGCGAGTTGTAAATAAGCGCCCAGAAAAGGTTTTCCTTGATGTTCTTCATAACGCTCCTGCTGAGCTTGACAGCCGTAACTGCGTCATTCAGATCGCTTTTCATAAGCACGATATCAGCTGATTCGATAGCAATATCCTGTCCTGCACCGATAGCTATTCCAACATCTGCCGTTGTAAGGGCAGGTGCGTCGTTTATTCCGTCGCCTATCATGGCTACCTTTTTGCCCTGCTCCTGCAATTCTTTGATTATCGTAGCCTTGTCCTCAGGCATAAGCTGTGATCTTACCTGTGAAATGCCAAGCTTTTTCTGTATTGCTCTAGCTGTTTTCTCGTTGTCCCCTGTGAGCATTACAGTTTCAATTCCTGCCTTTTTGAAGCCCTCTATAGCCTCTGCACTTGTCTCTTTTATCTTGTCTGCAATGAACAGAATGCCTGCAAGTTTGTTGTCGATCGCTGCATAAAGTGGTATCTCACCATTGTCAGCGTGAGCATGAGCCGTTTCCTCAACCATCGATATGTCAACTCCGCTGTTGTCCATAAGCCGCTTGTTACCGATAAGAACGTTTCTGCCCTCAACAACAGCCGATATACCACCGCCTGCTGTTTCTGTGTAGCTTTCAGCAGGGAAGAGTTCAATGCCATTTGTCTTGCAGTGGCCTGTAACAGCCTTTGCAAGCGGGTGCGATGAACCGCTTTCTGCCGAGCCACAAAGCTTTTTAAGCTCTGAAACATCAAAATCACCAAACGCTTGCGCTGAAATAAGCTCAGGCTTGCCTTCTGTGCAAGTACCTGTTTTGTCAAGAACAACAGTGTCAATGCTGTGAGCAGTTTCAAGGCTTTCAGCGGATTTTATTAGGATACCGAACTGTGCCGCTTTACCCGTTCCTACCATTATTGCAGTGGGCGTTGCAAGTCCCAATGAGCATGGGCAGGATATAACAAGCACTGATATTGCCATGTTAAGAGCAAATGCGAAGCTATAGCCAAGCAGCAGCCAAACTATCAGTGAAATAAGAGCTATCGTTATAACTATAGGCACGAACACAGCGCTTATCTTGTCTGCAAGCCTTGCTACAGGCGCTTTTGAAGCAGAAGCGTCCTCAACGAGTGCGATTATCTGTGAAAGTGTTGAGTCTTTAGCTTGCTTCTCACACCTTACCTTAGCAAAACCGCCAGCCGATACGCTTGCACTCATAACTCTGTCACCCACTGCCTTGTCTACAGGTATGCTCTCGCCTGTGAGTGCAGATTGGTCAACAGTGCAGTTTCCATCAATAAGAACTCCGTCACATGGCACAGACCAGCCAGCTTTGAGCAGGAATACATCTCCCACCATTACGCTCTCCGCAGGAACTTCCACCTCCTCGCTGTCACGGATAACAACTGCCGTCTTAGGCGCAAGGCGCACAAGCTTGTTCACAGCATTAGCCGTCTTGTCTTTTGAGCGAGCCTCAAGATATTTTCCCACAGTGATAAGTGTGAGTATCATGCCGCATGACTCGTAATATAGATTCATCATATACTCATGTGCCGAGCCAAGGTCGCCCCTGCCCATAAAGTAAGCCATTCTGTAAGTGCCGTAAACACTGTATATGAATGAAGCCGCCGCACCAAGAGCTATAAGGCTGTCCATGTTAGGGGAGCGGTGGATAAGATTTTTGAAGCCGTTTGAAAAATAGTGAAAGTTTATTGCAATGATAGGCACTGTGAGCAAAAGCTGAGTGATTGCGTATATCATCATGTTTTTGTGCCCTGCAAAAATAGGAGGTATAGGTATGTTCGCCATGTGTCCCATGCAAATATAGAACAGCGGTATCAAAAATCCCACAGACCACCACAGACGTTTCTTCATCTTTTTACTTTCGTCCTGAGCCGCCGCAACAGGTGATGCAGTTTTGTTTTCTTTGTCGCCTATCTCGCTTGCTCCATATCCTGCACTTTCAACAGCATTTATGACCGCTTGAGCGTTAGTTACGCCCTCGTCAAGATCCACCGTCATTTTGTTTGCAAGCAAGTTCACATTTACGTCCATTACGCCATTGACCTTACTCACAGCCTTTTCCACATGAGCCTGACACGCCGCACAACTCATGCCAGTTACATTGAATTTTAACTTTTTCATAGATATTTGCCTTTCTATTTAAGCTTCTTCATAAGCTCTAATACTTCATCGACAACTTCAGTGTTGCCACTTTGTATCTCCTCTGTCATGCAGGTCTTCATGTGTTCCTGCAAAATAAGATAGCCGAAGCTTTGCATTGCACTTTCAACCGCTGCAACCTGAATGAGTATATCTCCGCAGTAGCGGTTATCGTCAAGCATTTTGATAATGCCGTTTATTTGTCCCGAAACTCTGCTTAGCCTATTCTTTAGCTGTTTTATTTCCTTATCATCACGAGGAGTGTGCTTGTGCCTGCAAGTATCACAGCAGCCGCATGACAGTTCTTTATCATTTCTGTTGTCCATGTTTTTTGCCTCCTTACTATATCAAATACCCTTATGGGGTATCTTTTACTGCATATATATTATATACCCCTTATGGGTATTTGTCAACCATTTTTTTATATTTTTTGCACGAAGCAAAAAAATATCCGCCCTCCCCAAAGGAAAGCGGATATCAATTATTCAGTTAGTAGCCGTAATACCCAGTGTCATAGCTGTAGTTGTAAGCATTTTCTTCCTGATACTGCTTGATAGCTTCGTCAATGTTTTTACAACTGCCGTAAACTATATATTGAATGAACGCAGAGTTTGCGGCAAAGTCCGGATTAAGCACGTCCATGCTATAGATGACTTCGTTTGTGAAATAGCCGTCAGCAGGTATTCTAAGCTGCTGGATATCATATTTCATATAGTCAAAAGCATTGAGGAGCAGATTTGCGATCTCACCATCAGTAAGGTCTGTGTTTATCTCAGGAAGGACTTTGTTCAGAAGCTTGTCAAGCTGAACAAGACTGAGCTTCTTGGATTCGGTTATGATCTCTGAGATAACACGTCTTTGACGTTCGGTACGCTCATAGTCGGAATTTCCTACATATCTAAGCCTTGCAAACGCAAGTGCCTGATTTCCGTTAAGATGAAGCTTTACCTTATCCTCATCACTCTTGCCCGCAAATATGTCGTCGCTTATATAGTCAGTGCCTTTCTTATTTTTAAGGTATTTGTTCTGTTCAGCCATCGGCTTCTTCATGCCCTCGGCTTCAGCCTTTGACACTTCCATGTCGATACCACCTACAGTCTCAACTATATCTATAAACGAGTAGAAATTCACTCTTGCGTATCTGTCTATCTGGATACCGAAATAATCCTCAATACACTGTTCAAGATACTCACAGCCACCGTGCCAGTAAGCGCTGTTGAGCCTGTTGCCCTCGTCAAACTGCGCCATGTAAATGTACATATCACGCATAAGGGAGGTCATTGTAATAGTCTTGTTCTTGGTGTTTATGGAAATTATCATCATAACATCAGTATTTCCACGGCTCTCCTCTTCTGTATCACGGATATCCTCACCAATGAGCAGAATGTTCGTTACGTCCTCGCTGGATATCTTGGAGGACTGCTTTTGTAGCTGAGCCTTAAGCTCGTCCTCTTTTTCCTTTGCGTCAAATGTATCAGCCTCGTTTGTAAGTTCGCTGGAATTTATAGGCGCTTTGCCTGAATTTATCTTAGTGTCTTTAGTCCTGTCAAGCATTCCTGTGTAGTGGAAAAACAAACCTACGATAATGGCAATTATAATAATGAATACTACAAATATTATTCCAAGAGCAATACCCGTCTTTTTCTTCTTGCTCCAGCCTTTTTTCTTTTTTGGTGTCTTATCCTGCTTTGGATCAGACTCATGTATCGGATCAGCTTTCTGCTGTTCCTTTGAGGGGATAGGTATGACCCCCGTAGGTCCGTTTGAGTTTGAAGCATCAAGTATCTTTCTATTTTCTATTGCATTGGATATTAGCGACTGTAAATCCTTATCTCCCTGAGTGTTGGAGGTGTTCTTGTTGTCGTTGTCCATAAAATAAACCTCGTTTCCGATTAAAGTCAGCAAGCCGGAAGTCTATAGCTCGTTTAAGCATAATACAATAATAGTATATACTATTTTACCTCAAATTACAACATAAATTTCGTACGAATTTGACTTTAAAATTACCTCCATTTTTATAAAATCAAATAAAACCGCTTTAATTTACAACAATTTTACAAGAGATTATTGCAGCTATTTGATAATTTATAAAAAATTCAGAGAAAAATAGAAAAAACACTTGCCTTTTGTATAAAAATTTGTTATGATATTAGTAAGAGCGAAAAGGTGAGTTGTGTCCACATGATCTCACCTGATTTTTTTGTGTTTTATTTTTGATATATGGAGGAGAAATGATATGCCTACAAAATATGTCTTTGTAACAGGCGGTGTAGTATCAGGTCTTGGAAAGGGCATAACCGCTGCGTCACTGGGAAGATTGTTAAAAGCAAGGGGCTACAGCGTTACCATTCAGAAATTTGACCCGTATATAAATGTCGATCCAGGCACAATGTCACCTTATCAGCATGGTGAGGTTTTCGTAACTGACGATGGTGCGGAAACTGACCTTGATCTTGGTCACTATGAGAGATTTATCGACGAAAATCTTTCTATCAATTCAAATGTTACCACAGGTAAGATATACTGGACAGTTCTTAATAAGGAGAGAAGAGGAGATTATCTTGGCGGCACAGTTCAGGTCGTTCCTCATATCACCAACGAGATAAAGGATCGTCTTTACAGAGTAGGCAAATCAACTGACACAGATATAGTTATCACAGAGATCGGCGGAACAGTTGGCGATATCGAGTCCACACCATTCCTCGAGGCTATCAGACAGGCTTCTATCGAGCTTGGAAGAGAAAATTCTGTGTTTATCCATGTGTGCCTGCTGCCTTATATCTCAGGCTCAAAGGAGCTTAAATCAAAGCCTACACAGCATTCCGTAAAGGAACTGCTTTCTATCGGTATCCAGCCTAATATCCTTGTTCTTCGTTCTGAAATGGAGATACCTGAGGATATGAAGCAGAAGATAGGTCTTTTCTGCAACGTAAGAGCAGAGGACGTTATACAGAATCTTACAGCGCCATCACTTTATGAAGTGCCTCTCTGGCTTGAAAAAGAAGGCCTTGCAGATGTTGTTTGTCATCATCTTAAGCTTGAGTGCAGACAGCCAGACCTTAAAGAGTGGCAGGAAATGATAGGCAGAGTTCATAGCTGCAACAAGAAAGTAACTATCGGTCTTGTTGGCAAGTATGTTGAGCTTGAGGACGCTTATCTTTCCGTAGCAGAAGCTCTCCGTCACGGCGGTTTTGAGAACAGCGCAGAAGTTGATATCAAGTGGATACAGTCTGAAAATCTCAATGAGAACACTGTAGCTGAAATGCTCCACGGCTGCGACGGCATAATCGTACCGGGCGGCTTTGGTGACAGAGGAATCGAGGGTATGATCGAAGCTATCAAATATGCAAGAGAACATAAGATACCAATGTTCGGTATCTGCCTCGGTATGCAGATGTCTGTTGTTGAGTTCGCAAGACACGTTGCAGGACTGGAAGGGGCAAATTCTTCCGAGTTTGGTGACACTCCATATCCTGTTATAGATATCATGGATTCACAGAAGGATATCACAGAAAAGGGCGGCACGATGCGACTTGGCCTTTATCCATGCAAGCTTGCAGACAATTCAAGATGTGCTGAGATCTATTCAGCGCCACAGAATCTTATCCGTGAGCGTCATCGTCACCGTTGGGAGTTCAATAATGAATACAGAAAGCTTCTTGAAGATAAGGGTCTTATGCTTGCAGGCCTTTCACCTGACGAAAAGCTTGTTGAGATAGTAGAGCTTCCAAAGAATGTACATCCATGGTTCGTTGGTGTTCAGTTCCACCCGGAGTTCAAGTCAAGACCAAACAGAGCGCACCCTCTGTTCAGAGATTTCATCAGAGCTTCTATCGAGTATTCCGAGTTTGGTGAGAAAGAATAATCGAGTTTTTCAGGACAGGCATATTTTTGCTTGTCCTATTTTTTGTGCTGCTTTATGCGTTTTTAATGAAATACTGTTGACATTTGCCTGCGATATGGTATAATATATATAAATACTTCGGTATTGATCTTATATAAAGGAGAAAAAACAATGGCTGATCTGAAAGGTACAAAAACTGAGGCAAATCTGTTTGCTGCATTTGCAGGTGAATCACAGGCAAGAAATAAGTATACATATTATGCCAGCAAGGCAAAGAAAGAGGGCTATGTACAGATAGCTAATATCTTTGAGGAAACTGCTGCAAATGAAAAGGAGCACGCAAAAATATGGTTCAAGCTGCTCCATGATGGTATTCCGTCAACTGTGGAAAATCTTAAAGACGCCGCAGAGGGTGAGAACTATGAGTGGACGGATATGTATGCAGGCTTTGCTAAAGAGGCTCGTGAAGAGGGCTTTGAGCATATCGCTATGTTGTTTGAAAAAGTTGGCGAGATCGAGAAAGAGCATGAGGAAAGATATAAGAAACTTCTTGCTAACATCGAGGGCGACCTTGTGTTCTCAAAGGACGGCGACTGCGTATGGCAGTGCATAAACTGCGGTCATATCGTTATCGGCAAGAAAGCTCCTGATGTATGTCCTGTCTGTGCACACCCACAGTCATATTTTCAGGTCAAAGCAGATAATTATTAATATCGGTCCTTCTGAGCAGGCTGGCGTGTTTGCGTGTCAGCCTGCTTTTTGGTATGAGCAACTTAAAAAATAACATAAAATATGCTATTATTGTGTTAAGAACAGTATCACATTACGGAATGTGCCTATAATAAAAGAGAGGAGGACGTCACTATGCTCAAGGATCTTGAAAAGCCTATAGAATACTTAAAAGGCGTTGGGGAAAAGCGTGCCGAATGTTATGAGAAATTAGGCGTAAAGACAGTATATGACCTGCTTTGCCATTATCCAAGAAGTTATATTGACTATACCTCGCCTGTCCCCATAGCCGACGCACCAATTAATGAGCCTTGCATAGTAAAGGGCAGAGTAGTTAAAAAGCTCCCTGAAGCCCGTATCAGAAAAGGTCTGTCAGTGTACAAAGTCATTTTTACCGATGACGTCACTGACCTTGTAATAGTTATCTATAACAGCGAGTATATGTATAAACAGCTTGAAGTGGATAAAGAGTATTACCTCTGCGGCAGGATAACAGGAAACCTTGTGCGAAAAGAGATAAATTCTCCTGTGATACTTTCTGCCGATACGGAAGATAAAGTCCAGCCTGTCTATCACCTCACAGAGGGTCTTAGTCAGCAAATGCTCAGAAAAACAGTAAGGCTCGCCCTGAATGTTTTTAATAAGAATATCTATGAGCCGCTGCCAAAAAGCATAATGCAAAGGTATAATTTCTGTTCTCTTGAATATGCTTTGGAGAATATACATTTTCCAAAAGATATGCACATCTGCGAGCTTGCGAAAAATCGCCTTGTCTTTGACGAGCTTCTTGTTTTACAGCTTGGTATGCAGCTTATGAAAAGCCGAAGCCGTGAAAAAAGCGGCTTTGTGCTGAAAACGCAGGATATGGACAGCTTTTATAACGCTCTGCCTTTTACCCTTACAAACAGCCAGCAAACCGCCATAGAGGATTGTATCAGGGATATGCAGAAAGAACAGTCTATGAACAGACTCGTTCAGGGCGACGTTGGCTCGGGTAAGACCGCAGTTGCGGCAGGAGCGGCATATTTTGTGTATGAAAATGGCTGCCAGACCGCACTTATGGCACCTACTGAGATACTTGCCGAACAGCATTATGAAACCCTCAAAGGCTTCCTTGAACCACTTGGTGTAAAGGTGGCACTGCTCACAGGCTCTATGACCGCAAAACAGAAAAAGCTTGTGAAAGAGGGGCTTGAAAACGGTGAATACGCCGTTGCAGTGGGAACACACGCTCTTGTTCAGCAGACAACGAAGTTCAAAAAGCTTGCCCTTGTCATAACAGACGAGCAGCACCGCTTTGGCGTTGAACAGCGAGCGGCACTTGCTTCAAAGGGTGAAAATCCCCATAAGCTTGTTATGTCAGCCACGCCTATCCCTAGAACTCTTGCCCTTATGATATACGGCGACCTTGATATTTCTGTACTGAAAGAGCTTCCTAAGGGCAGACAGCCCGTTGAAACATATGCCGTTGCAGGAAAGCTTCGAGAGCGTGCTTTTAACTATGTGAAAAAATATCTTGACGAGGGTAGACAGGGTTATATAGTCTGTCCAATGATAGAGGAAAGTGATATGGACTTGCAGGACGTTAAGACCTATGCTAAAAAGCTTTCTCAGGGTACGTTTAAAGATTACACTGTGGGACTTCTTTATGGCAGAATGAGCGGTGCTCAGAAAGAACAGGTCATGAACGACTTCAAGGAGCATAAAATAGACCTGCTCGTTTCCACAACAGTTGTGGAGGTAGGAGTTGACGTGCCTAATGCGGCAATAATGGTAATAGAAAATGCTGACAGATTTGGTCTTTCACAGCTTCACCAGCTTCGTGGTCGTGTGGGAAGAGGTAAATATAAATCAAGTTGTATCCTCATTACAGACAACGTGAATGAGGAAAGCGTGAAAAGACTTAAAATTTTGGGCAAGACTAACGACGGCTTTAAGATATCTGAGGAAGATCTTAAACTCAGAGGTCCCGGTGACTTTTTCGGAAGCAGACAGCATGGCCTTCCTGCATTGAAGATAGCGGATATGTCACAGGATATGGATATACTAAGAAAAGCACAGGAAGCCGCACAGCTTATCAGAAACGCAGACCCTAAACTTGAGCGTACAGAAAATATATATCTAAGAGAGCTTGTGGATAAACTCTTTGACAAAACTATGTCAGATAATTGAAAGATGTAAAGTCTGGAAACTTTATCGCGCAAGATGAGATGTAAAGCATAAAGACTTTATAAGCAAAAGAGCAAAATGGAGGTAATTATGGAGGCAATAAAATATTTAAAGTACATTCTGTCGAGAATTGGGATAATGATCGTTCTTACACTGTTTTCAGCCTTTGCAGGCATTGTGCTGATACCGGCTCTGGTTACGGTCTTTCCGTCAAGCACATCTGCTTTCAAGAGCTTTATAACAAATAGTAATGTAGACTCATTTATAGGCTTTGCGGTCATGCTTATATTTTTCCTAAGACTTTTTTATGACGACGGCAAACGCCATGCCGCATATGAAAATTGGAACTGGGTCAATATTACAATAGTGTATCTTCTTATGCTTCTAGTGTATTTTATCCCTGCAATATTCAGGGATTCATTCAGTCAGGAGGGCAAGGGAGATATCTTCTATAAGGTGCTTTATTATCCGTGTATATGGCTGAATGAAGGCGTGGGCATGAACTACCTTGTAAGCGTGATCATCGGCATAGGACTTCTTCTTGCAGCGTCCTATTGTTTCTATCTGATAGCCTATAAAGTGTATGTTCATAAGCATCCTGTCATTCTCAAAAGTATGAAATCTTTTAGTGCGGGCAAGACAGATAATAAAGTATAAATTGTATTATTTGAACATAAATAAGAGTATTTACTATCAGAAATCTGTATGAACTCGCTTTAAATGTTAAATATAATTTAAAATGTTAGTTTAATTATTCTATTTGTACAAATTCGATAAATTTGTGAAGATTATTTTGTAAATAAATTAACGCTTAAAAAGCACTCAATCACTTGCGAAAAGATGAAAATAATGTTATAATTATAAAAATGCGTTTTGTGTATTTTTAAAGTTTTTTGTTATGAATGCACAAAATGTATAAATAAGTGGAGGTGTATCTACATATTATGAAGAAATTTTCCTATGTTGCTAAGGATACCTCGGGAAAAACCATAAAGGGTATCTATGAGGCTGAGGATGCACAGGAAGTACTGGACAAGATCCACGAACAAGGTCTTTTCTGTATAAGTTATACAGAAGCATTGGGCGGTGCAGGCAAACAATCTGTGCACAAGTTCAATACTAAGGAACTTGCTTTCTGCTGCCGTCAGCTTGCGGCAATGATGACATCGGGTCTTACCATTGTTAAAGCGCTCGACATTCTCTATAAGGAAGAGGAGAATAAGGGTGCAAAGGATGTTTGGAGAAGCGTTTATGACGATGTTCAGAAAGGTCAGAGCTTTACCGAGGCCCTTGATACAAGAAGAGGAAGCTTTCCTGACTTTTTCATCTCAATGGTAGACGCAGGTGAGACCTCAGGTACGCTCGATATGACAATGCAGCGTCTGAGCGATTATTATGCAAACTCAAACAAGTTGAACAATAAGGTAAAGAGTGCGATGACTTATCCTATCATACTTGGCGTTCTTTGTATCGTCATGGTAATCGGTATGTTTACGTTCATCATGCCTATATTTGCAGGTCTTATGTCAGAGGATCAGATGCCTGCACTTTCTAAGGCTCTCTTCTCGTTCAGTGACTTTTTCAAGGCAAAATGGTATATCATTCTTATCGTGGTCGTTGTTTTGATATTCGGTTGGATATACGCCTTGAAAGTACCGTCAGTCAGACTTAAATTTGACTACATCAAGATAAAGATGCCTGCCGCCGGAAAGCTTATTGTAAAGATCTATGAGGGTCGTTTCGCAAGAACTCTTTCATCACTTTATTCAAGCGGTATCCCAATGGTAGAGTGTCTTGAACGTTCGTCAAGAATACTTGGAAATGCTTATGTTGATAAGATGTTCATTCAGGTAGTTGATGAAGTTAAGCAGGGCGCACCGCTTTCAGCGTCACTTGCAAAAACAGAGATATTTGAAGGAATGTTTACTTCCATCATCTATGTCGGTGAGGAATCAGGTGCTCTCGATGAGATCCTTGAGAAAACTGCTGACTACTATGAGGAAGAAGCAGACGCAGCCGTTACAAGACTTGTAGGACTTATGGAACCATTGCTCATCGTGTTCATGGGTGTTGCGATCGGTCTTTGCCTTGCGGGTATCTTCCCACTGCTCTACGGTTCATTGTCAGGTCTGGAAAACTAAGGGTCTGCATTTTATGTTCGTTAATTTTAAATATCTCCTCTCCTTTAAAACGGAGAGGGAAGATATTTGTTTTGAAAAATAATTTAAGAGGTGAAGGAATAAATGCTATCATTTGATATTTCTGATAGACAAATCAACATTGTTAAAGGCGATAACTCCTCTAACAAGATAAGGATCGAAAGATCTTTGCAGGTAGACGTTCCTGAGGATATGATCCTTAACGGTGAGGTCATCAACCTTTCAGGTCTGTCTGAGTTACTGCTCACTCAGATCAAGGCTGAGGATATGATGGATAGGGACGCTATCGTTACTTTTTCATCGAGCAACATCGTATTCAAGGAGCTTGTAGTTCCAAAGGCAAAGGGTAATGAGTTCCTGCTTATGGTGCAGAACCATATGAGTCAGGAAATGGGTATCACAGATGAGTATTCTATCTCATATACAGTAGTAGGTGAAGCAGGTGAGGATAATCCTGGTGCAGTGAAGGTACTTGCAACAGCTTGCCCTAGTACGATAGTTGAAAGCTACAGAAAGCTTTATAACATTATGGGCATGAACCTCAGATCTGTTAACATCGGATGTAACTCTATCGCAAGAATCGTTCTTGCTGACAAGTCCAACATGGAGAAAATGCCGCTGTTGGTTTGCCAGATCGATAAGAATTTCCTTGGTCTTACACTTTTTGAGAATGGACAGATGGCATTCGCCAGATACGTTCCTATCTCAGAAGATGATTATGATTCTGACGATTATATCACTGAAGCTCTTAACGAGAACATCTTCAGAATGGAGCAGTTCAATAAGGCAAGAGGCGGTTCAGGACTTGAAAATGTTATTCTCTATGGCTTTATCGAGGACTACATCAAACTCGTTGACGCTCTTGACGGTCTTGATATAAAGGCTTCCGTTCTCGGTGTGCCTGCTCAGATCACAGGTTTTGAGAACTTCGAGTTTACAGTATTCGCTAATGCTATCGGTGCTCTCTATAAGAGAAACAAGGCAACAGAGAAGATCAACCTTCTTGAAGTCGATCAGTCCACAGGTAAGGGCGGCAACAGCGGAATGGGTTCGCTGCTCATGACAGGCGGTATCTTCGCTGCGGCAGCCGCAGTGCTTATCGCAGGTGCAACACTTGTTATTAATCTCAGGAAGAGTTCTATCGAGAAAGATATAGACAAGACTAATGATAAGATAGCTGTTTGCAATGAGAAGATCGCCCAGAACCAGATACTTCACAATAAGATGAAGATCATGCAGGATTATTCAAACTATGTTACATCAGCAAATGCAGCTCTTGAAACACTTCCGGTCGTGTCAAGTGAGATGTTTGACGACATCAAGGAAGCTCTTGGTTCTTTCAAGTATGAAGGCTTTACATATAACCTTGAAGCTGGTACAGTAACACTTACTAAGGTTGAGCTTGATGATCAGTCAGATGTAAAAACAGCAATCGATGCCCTTGTAGGTACAGGACTCTTCCAGGAAGATGTAGGATACAACGGATATTCGATCGGTGAAGAAGGCAGCTCAGGCGTAACGCTTGATTCGCTGACACTTTATCTTAAAGAAGAGGGCGAGGGTGAATAATTATGAAGTTGAATTATCGTGATAAAATGATTTTGATAGTAGTATTCGTACTGCTTATAATTGTTGCAGGTTTTATGCTTTTTATTAAGCCTGCCATTGATGAGTGTAGTCAGGCAAGCAGTGATCTGGAATCAGCAAAGGTACAGCTCAGCGAGCTTGAAGATCAGGTAGACAAGGATAAAAACCTTGCCGCTGAGATTCAGACACTTTATACAAGCACCTCACAGGTCGCAGCTAACTTCTATGATTATCAGGTAGCATACAAGGCTACTGATAAGGTTCGTGAGCTTTTTAATGTTGATGATGTAAAGATCAAAAACTCCAATATGACTATTTCATCATACGGCAGCACAGTTCTTTCGCCTTTTGCTTATGAGTCAACAGCAACAGCTACTGATTTTGACACTAAGGTAGATGAATACAATAATGCAAGCACAACTGATTCATCAGCTGCAGACGCTAATGCAGATGCAAATGCAGCTGATACCAATGAAACAGCTGCACAGACAATAGGTTTCTATAGCCTTAACATTCAGTTCAAAAGCTCGCTTTCAGGTTTCAAGAATTTTGCTGACAACCTGACGACAAACAACGAAAAGAGCATGGTGATCGAGAATGTTAGCATTGAAAATGTCAACGAGAGCGAGATCTCAGGCTCTATGACACTGAATATGTACGTTCTGAAGAAGCTTGCTGATCCTTCTGCCAGCTAAGAGATAACTATTTGGTAGGATAAGGAATATTTCTTGTCCTGCCAATTAGTGCTATATAATGATTAAAAATTTTATATAAGTAATCAACTTGTGTAAAATGAAAAAAGTATAGCATAAGTGATAATAAAACTAAGAAAGGTGGTTAATATGAAGAATACTCCGAAGAGGAAACAAAGAAACAAACCCGGAGTCGTGCTTTTCACAGCGGTTGCTGTCATGCTCATGCTGTCAATACTTTTGACTGCAACTGTTTCTTTTGTTTCGGTAAACAGGACAAAAACAAATGATAACTATAAGAGCAAACAGGCTTATCTGACAGCTTCATCTACTCTTGAAAGCTTTATTAATCAGATACAAACTGATACTGCTCCTACCAATGACCCTACTGCAAAGGCTCAGCAGAAAAAGGCCATAGATAACCTTAAAAAGCTGGCAAGTGCTAACAGCGGTAAGGGTACTACTACTACTGTAAGTTACAACGGCGGTGACGGTAAAAGCGATAATATCGGTACCACAAAGATAACTGTAGCACAGGAGGGTACAAGTGTTGCAAATATCGTTGTTACCTGTGAAACTACTTATCTGGGAAAAACTGAAAAGGTAGCAGCTCATATTTCCACGCAGTCAGTTACAAAGCCTGCCGAGTATACAAATACTATCGAGCTTGTTGGTAACGGCGGCGCAGGTTACGATAACCTTAACGTTATCGGTGATATGGCTGGTATCAATAATACCACTGGTAAGGTCTATAGATTTACAAACAATACTAGTATCTATGGTTCTTATCTTATGTATGGTTCTTTGGAGGTTTCAACTCAGCCTCTTATCATGCTCAAGCCTAGTCTTGTAGATGAAAAGCAGGGTTCAACTGTTACAATTTCTGAAAACCTTGATGTTTCAAATGAATTCCACATCAACTCCACAATGGCAAGAGCAGACGGATATAACTATGTTAATATCGGTCAGAAGCTTTCCACTTCAAACCATATGGACGTTGGTTCTTCAGGTTTTGATGTCGATTTGTTCTGTTGTGAAGCTAACATCGGCGGAAATGACTATACACAGTATGGTAACTTCTACGTTTATAAGGGCGCAGGTGCTTATAATGGCGATGCAACATTTGGTGCAAATGGTCAGACGATCAATGGCTCTCTCTATGTCGAGGGTGATCTTAATGTCACAAAGTCACTTAAGGTAACAGGCTCTGTTTATGTTACCGGCACTATCACGGGTAAAGATAAGATCGTCTGCCAGGCTTCAAATATTCATGAAGGAGCTGTTCTTAGCAAAGCAGGTCGTGACGCAAAGCCACAGATACCTGTATCTGCTGATGCATATGTATATTATCCGGAAGATTTCTTCATGAGCAATGATACTAATGTGACAACGATCTCTGATGAATATCAGGCTTTCTATGATGGCTCAAACACTAAAACTTTCAATTCCTTTGCAAGCGATTGGACTAATGTTGACTACACGCTTACTGAGCTAATAGACCTTACAGGAACAGGAGCTAAGACTCCGGTTACAAGCCGCTACAAATTGAGAATAACATCAAGCTGTACATGGGCATCTGATCTTTCGTTCAATGATTATGGTAATGGTTCAAGGATCCTCGTTGATGTTTCTGATTCTTCAGGAGATATTGTTATAAGACTTCAAAATGGTCTTAGTCTTGATTCAAGCTGGTCTCCAACTATAGTTGTCAGAAATCGTTCAACTATAATTGATACAACTACAGGTGACAGAAAATACAACTGCTATTTTGTTTCAGACTCAGGCAGTGCTATTACACTTAATGGTATCGACTCAGTAACAGGCAAGTCCAAGCATTCGGGTTCAAGCGCATGTAACTATAACTTTAGTGGCTTGAAAATATTTGATTATGACACTTATGTTCGTATGTATGACGCTGGTACACTTAATAATACTAAGGGTAATCCTGGTGCTCCACAGAGCAGCTTCATCCTTAATCCAACATCAGTGGACGTTGCAGGCTCTTACAGACCATCAAACAGCAGTATCATTTTCTTATTTGCTGAGAACACAACGCTTAGCGCCACAAACAACAGTTTCTTCCAGGGTTCATTCTACTCACCAGAAGCAATGGTTAATATAGCAACAAGTGGTCTTAGTGGACTTAATGTTACAGACTCAGCAGGCGGAAAAATGACCGTTCAGTGCTGTGCAGTCGGTGTAGTTATCGCAAACAGCTTTGGTAACGCCAATACAGCGTTCTATGTATACACTAAGCCTTCAACTACTTCTGTAATGCAGAATGCGAAGGGCGGTAAGGACGATTCAGCATTCGGATATACTCTTGACAGATATGATCACTATTAATTGAAAGGAGTATACTCATGAAAAAGAACAGCAAAAATAAAAAGGGTATGACTCTTGTAGAGGTCATCATAGCAATGGCACTTTTGTCAGGTATGTCAGCTATGCTTGTTACAGTTGCTGTAGCGGCAAAAAGACAGAATCTTGAAAACTACTACCGCAACAATGAAATGTATACTCAGGCAGTAAATGCCGAGCAGTATAATGATAACAAGACCGTCAATATGAACGAGTTGAAGGTAAACAAGTTCTCTTCAAGTGGCAAAACTACAAATGAGTTTGCCCTTGAGGCAGACTTTGGAAGTGGCATAAAGTTCAATACTACTGCCTATGGCTTTAAAGCAAAGCTTAATAATATTGATGAAGACGCAGGCTATCAGCTCAAATTTCTTCAGGGTAAGGACATAAACATTACGCCTAATCCTGAAAAGAGCGTTTACTGGGTAAAGTTTTATAACAATTCAGGGGCAGATATGAATTTCTATGCTCTTACGCCTGAGCTTACAGGCGGAAAGTTCTTTGATGTAAACAATAACTCATCAGGAAATTCACTTCTTATCCCTATCGGTGACGGTGGAAATCAGCAGTTTGGCGTTGTGCTTTCAGGCGTAACAGGAAGCGATTATTTCGGCTTCTCACAGTCATCTGATCTTTACAGCAGCACTCCAACAGCCGATGCAGCTGCATTTAAGATCACAGATGCGACCTTTGACCATTATCTTGAAAAAGATGCGTCAGGTAAAGCTACAGGTTATGTAGTTATCCATTATATGGGTGGTTCTGATTACAAAAACCAGGCTGAATATGACGATGCACAATCAACACCATAAGGAGGGAGGATCTTGAAAATGAATAAAAACCGCAAGGGTTTTACCCTTGTTGAGCTTATCGTTGTGGTAACGATTTTCGGCGTGATCCTCGGAGCTATCCTTAATATGATTAAACCTGCAAATAACGTTTATCATGACGCTGATGCAACAATGGAAAGCAATGTCATAGGTTCAGGTCTTATAGACTATCTTGATGATGAGCTTAGATATTCGACCAATGTTCTTGTGCTTAAAGATTATATTGGTGTGCCTGATGTTTCAACCTCTGGTACTATCGGTGCAAGCGGTGTGACCTATTCAAATTGTATCGTTATTGATAATAATAATCTTCGTGGCTATAGTCTGAAAAACTATTCAGGCAATGACACGGATACAGCCGCAAAGAGAATGGGTGCAAAAGGCTGTATCCTCAATGTAGGTAAGGTAAATACAGAGGGCTTAAACTTTAATAATTCTGCTGTTGCAAGAGGTGTTGATTTTTACGACAATTATAAGTTTGATATCGGTGCAAGTATCAGCAAAATTGAGGAAATGTATACTCTCGACGTTTCTCTTACAGCCTATCAGCCAACATATGAGAACGGAAGCTATACTTTTACGAAAACAAAGTATAAAAAGGACGCAGCAGTAAATCTCACAAATATTAACATAGATGAAGGCGATTCATACAATGTTAATGACTATAAAGATTTCTCTGTAGCTCCTGATTATGTCACATATCCTCAGGCAACTACTGCTCCTGCAGGTTGCACAGCTCAGCAGGAAAAGTATTACAGCCTTGACGCTTCAAACACATATACTTATATTTTCTACGATAAGACAACAGTTTCAAGTTCAAAAACATACAGTGTAAAGTTTATCTACTCTGCAAGCGACCCTGAACCAACGCTTCGTGGTAAACAGATAGATACTAAGTCTGTCAAGGCGGGTACAGTTTATAAAGCTCCACCTTCTATGTCATCAAGAACAGGTTATGGCACGCCTTATTGGGTAGACAGCAAGAATAACGTTGCTGATTTTACAACAGGCGTAACAATAAATAAGGATATGGTATTCTCCTGTGTTTATCCGCCTGTTGCACCGAAAGCCCAATTTAATGTAACGTTTGAGAATATCAACGGTTCTACATTTACAACAACAAAAGTCTATGATGGCGACTTTGCAAATGACCCGGGAATTCCAACTGACATGGATACTATAAAACAGGATTTTGTTAAGTGGGTATACAAATCAGATAACTCAAAGGGTCTTACTGATGTTTCTATTACAGATAGCTCAGTTGTTTTCGTTCCAGTTGTACAGAACAAGCATAAGGTTGAGTTTAAATTAAATGGTTCTTTAATAAATGCCTCAACTATTTATGTTTCTGATGGACAGTATGCAACTTATCCAGGTGCTATCCCTGTTCCGTCAGATACAACAAAAATATTTGATAAGTGGGTTGTAGAGGGTAAGAGTGATGATATCAGTTCTACCCCTATAACATCTGACACTGTTTTTGTAGCACAATTCAAGAATAAACCAACATTGCCTAGTGGTTCATCGAGAATAAAGGTTCATATTCTCACCAAGCCTTCAAATGGTAATCATATTGTATGCAGTGGTAATCCTGTTGATTTCGAGGTGACAGGTCAGGTTATTCGTACTTCAACATATTGGGGCAGTTATATGAATGATCAGTTAAAGGTTGGTACGGATTTGGAAATACTTTTCTACAGTGATACTATTAATCTTCAGATAGGTTGGACCAGTGCTACTGTAAATTTAACCAATAATGGTGGAGAATATGAATACTGGTTTAAAGATGATAAGCTTTATACTAGTGATCCATCATAAATTTTAGTTTTCAGCGGCTGTATATTATTGTACAGCCTTGCTGAAAAAATCCCCTTAACAGAAAACTTCTATTAAGAGGATTTTTTGAGCAAAAAAAATTCCGCAGTATCAAACTGCGGAATTTGTGCAATTATCTTATTATCAGCATTGCTTCGTTCATCATCTCGTTAAGACCAGTAAAGTCCATGTACCATGAACCGATCTGCTCTGAGTACAAAGCTGCGACTGCAATTCCTATGGAGAGATATGGACCAAATGCAAATACTGAATCACCGCTGCGGTGCTTCTGGATAAGTCCTCCAATCGAGCCTGTTATCAGTCCGATAAGAAGCGCTACCAAAGCACCCTGCATTCCGAGAAACAACCCTGCGGCTGCCATGAGATATACATCTCCCATGCCCATTGCTTTCTCATGTGTGATAAGACAAATAATAAGCAAAGGCACGCTCACGATGAAAAATCCGATCAAGTGTGATTTAAGCGTAAGTCCCGTCTGATCTTTGCAGAAGATGTATTCCGCAACACCAAGCAAACCTATGAATATCACAACATATGTGTTGATAAGCTGAGTGTCCCAGTCCATGAAGAATACAACGATAAGAGCAGAGAATAACAGACAGACAAGTGCTGCACGAAGCGGATTGAAAATTCCATTGAAGTGGTAGAATACCCATAAGTAAAGCAGTGCGTTCAGCGTTTCAACTATAGTGTATCTTGCCGATATCTTTGCACCGCAGCTTCGACACTTTCCACGAAGTATGCACCAGCTTACTATCGGTATCAGGTCACGCCGTTTGATCGGCTCACCGCAGGTCATACAGTGAGAATTTCGCTTGATAAGACTTTCATTTTTCGGCAATCGGTATATGCAGACATTAAGAAAACTGCCTATGCACGCTCCGAAAATGAACACAAATACATAAATGATTATGTATGATAAGGTTAAATTATCCACAGTGATCCTCCTTTGGATTCATTAGTTAAGGCAATACCGCACAAGGCACGCCTAGCGGCTTTGCACGCAATCTGCTTGCAGATTTTCCGTTATCTTGCACAGAAACTCCTTGAAATACGAAAGTATTCCTGCGTCGTTTCTATACAAGCTAACGAAAAATCTGACTACGCATCTTACGCACAATCCTTGTGCAGTATTGCCTTAGTACATTAATTTTATCATACTTTCATGAAGATTACAATAGATAATATGATTTTTTTGCGGTTTTTGCACCGCAGTAGACGTTTCCGCAGCGTCGGATCCCTAAATCAATGCGGAGGATTGGAGTAATATATATGAGAAACGGCCCTATCGGTCAGTATCTGGTACAGAAAGGTCTTATAACTGAAGAACAGCTTCAGGAAGTCCTTGCCAAACAGAAGGAGCAAAAGGGAAGACTTTTTGGTGATGTCATTATTGACATGAAGCTCGTTACCGATGTTCAGTTCTGTCAGGTCCTCGCCGAGCGACTTAATGTGTCTTATATCGACCTTGATAATACTGAGCTTATGCCTGATATAGTCAAGAAGATACCTGAGGCAACTGCAAGAAAGTATAACGTCATCGCAGTCAGCAAAATAGGCAAGCGTATGACCGTTGCAACTAATGACCCTATCAACTTCTATATTTTCGAGGATCTCCGTGTTATCACAGGCTGCAGCATAACACCTGTCCTTGCCACAAAGTCATCTATCAACCGTGCTATTGGTAAGATGTACTCAGAAGGTCAGGTTAACTCCGTTGTTGACGAAGCTACAAAGCAAAAAGAGGAAGAGCTTAACCTTGAAGAACTCAAGGATATCTCCGAGGAGAGAATCGAGAACGCTCCTATCGTTAAACTTGCTACCGCTATCGTCGAGAACGCCCAGCGTCAGGACGCAACGGATATACATATCGAGCCATTCAAGGATAAGACCGTTATCCGTATCCGTGTAAACGGCGACCTTATCGAGCTTATGACTCTTTCCGCCGCACTTCATACTTCGCTTGTTACCCGTTTTAAGATCTTGAGCGGTATGAATATCGCCGAGAAACGTGTTCCGCAGGACGGCCGTATGTCACAGGTCGTTGACGGCACAACTCTTGACCTCCGTGTATCTAACCTTCCAATGGTGTACGGTGAGAAAGTTGTTCTCCGTATCCTCGCAACAGGCGATATGTCACTGAGAAAAATAACCGACCTGGGTATGACCGAGTATAACTATAAGAGATTTGAGTCTTGCCTTAAAGTGCCACAGGGTGTTGTCCTTGTAACAGGCCCTACAGGTTCAGGTAAATCTACCACACTTTACGCCGCACTTGGCGAAATATCTAAACCAAGCAACAACGTTATCACTGTCGAAGACCCAGTCGAGAAAAAGATCGACGGCATAAACCAGTGCCAGATAAACGAAAAGGCAGGCATGACATTCGGTGCAGCCCTTCGTTCTATCCTCCGTCAGGACCCTGACATCATAATGGTCGGAGAAATGCGTGATGCTGAAACTGCCGAGATCGCTATCCGTGCCGCTATTACAGGACACCTTGTTCTGTCAACACTTCATACCAATGATGCCGCTTCCACTGTAACAAGACTTGTGGATATGGGCGTTGAGGCATACATGGTCGCAACCTCACTTATCGGTATCGTTGCTCAGCGTCTTACAAAGGTGCTTTGCCCTGAGTGCAAAAAGCCTAGAATGTCAACTGAGGAAGAGAACGAGCTTATGGGTCTTGACCATTCAGTACAGGTGTACGACCCATGTGGCTGTCCAAAGTGCAATAACACAGGATATAAGGGAAGAACCGCTATCCATGAGATCCTTCTCGCAACACCGTCTATGCAGGCTCTTATCACAAGGGGAGCAAAAGCTGACGAAATTCAGGAGCTTGCAAAGAAAGAGGGCTGTCACCTGCTTCGTGACAACGTTTCAGAGCTTGTTCAGCAAGGCAAGACCTCAATGGACGAACTTATCCGTGTAACATATGCTGTATAAAAAAGAAATATATGGAGGTAAATTCTAATGGCAATCGACATTAACAAAATTCTTGATGAAGCAAGAGCCCTTGGCTGTTCCGACCTGCACTTCACCGTAGGTATTCCGCCGATAGTTAGACAGGGCGGTAACTTGAGAAAGCTTTCCTCATATCCTGATATGACTGAGATCGAAATTCTCAAAATATGCGAGGATATGTGTACAGATAAGCAGCGTCAGTCTATCAAAGACCATATTGATACCGACTTTACATATGTATCATCAAGAGGTTTCCGTCACCGTGTAAACGTGTATCGTCAGAGAGGAAACACGGCAATCGCTCTCCGTCTTTTGAGAAACGATATCCCGACCCTTACCGACCTTGACCTGCCACCTATCCTTGCAGAGTTCTCAATGAGACCTCGTGGACTTGTGCTTGTAACAGGCCCTACCGGTTCAGGTAAGTCAACAACTCTTGCCGCAATGATCGACCATGTAAATATCCATAAATCAGCTCATATCATCACAATTGAGGACCCTATCGAGTATATGCACGCTCATAAGAGATGTATGGTAAACCAGAGAGAGATCGGACCTGACGTACCGAGCTTCTCACTTGCCCTCCGTGCAGCCCTCCGTGAGGACCCGGACATTATCCTCGTAGGAGAAATGCGTGACTTCGAGACTATCGAAGCTGCTGTTACCGCCGCTGAAACAGGACATCTTGTTATGAGTACACTTCATACAACGTCCGCACCGTCAACTATCGACCGTATCATCGACGTTTTCCCTGCTCACCAGCAGCATCAGATCAGAACTCAGCTTGCTTCCGTTCTTGTAGGTATCTGTACTCAGACACTTTGCCGTACATTCGACGGCACAAGCCGTGTAGCTTGCTGTGAGATTCTTAATGCAACAGACTCTATCAAAGCTATGATCCGTGACGATAAGGTGCATCTTATCGGTTCAGCAATGCAGACAGGTAAAGCAACAGGAATGCAGACCATGGATCAGGAGCTTGCAAAGCTCGTTCGTTCAAGAACTATTTCTATGGACGTTGCGCTTGAAAAGTGCGTAAACCCACAGGATCTCAAGAGATTTATCGCAGGCGGAGCATAAACCGCAATATAAATAATAAAGAGCGTTTTTACCGAGAAAGTAAAAACGCTCTTTTTGTTTACCATTTTGTCAGCCCTTGACCTCGCTGTCATTGTGCCATACGTTGTTGTAAAGAAAAACAAGCACAGCCATTGCAATGATAATGAAATATCCAAGAAAGCTCCAGCCATCAGGAATATCTCCAAAAAGGAAATATCCCAAAATCGTAGTGAAAATCAACTGTGAGTAATCATAAACCGATATCTCCCTTGCAGGAGCGTGAGTGTAAGCCGCAGTTATAGCGAACTGTCCGCCTGCCGCACCTGCGCCAGCTCCCAATAAACAAAGTATTTGGAAAATCGTCATAGGGTGGAAATCTAATATTAGAAATGGCAGGGTGAACAAGCACGAAAATCCCGAGAAGTATGCAACTATCACCGCACCATTTACTCCATGCTGTCCTAAGTATCTTACGCAAGCGTAAGCAAGTCCCGCTCCCATTCCTCCTAGAAAACCAACAAGGGCAGGGAAGAAGTCCACATTATGAAAACTCGGCTTGATGATAAACAAGCTTCCTATAAATGCACAAATTACAGTGAAACCCTGAAAGAAAGTCAGCCGCTCTTTAAGGAAAATAAAAGAGAAAATGATAACGAAAAATGGTGACATTTTGTTTAGCATGGAAGCGTCAGACAGCACAAGATGATCTATGGCATAAAAGTTTCCAAGCATACCCAGCGTGCCGGCAAGCGCCCTCACAAAAATGACCGCATTGTTCTTTTTGCCCTCAATGTGAAAGCGTATGTGATTTTTCTTTAGCACACCGATAGCGAAAAATAACGCCACAAAATTTCTGAAAAAAGTCTTTTGCACCGTCGGCAGATCACCCGAAAGCCGTACAAATGCGAACATGAATGCAAACGAAAAAGCCGACAGAATAATGTAAATTATAGCCTTGTATTTACTTTTCATCTCTGTCACCTCCGTTCATGTAAATGTGTTCACGCCTCAGCTCTTTTATAAGCTCGCCAACGTTCCAGCTTTGATTGTGTGCCGTGACAATGGCTTTCAGCTCCACTGCCGCACCCTTCTCCCTAAGCTTTTTCAGTATAGGGTCAAGGCTCCTGCCGTTAATGCCCGAAAAAATAAGGCACTCATCCGTGATGTCCTCGCCCTCTTTTTCAGACCTTTCAAAGCCCTTGAAACCGCAAAGATATCCCACCTGCTGTCCCATTACCTCATTGCCAAAGAAAACAGCCTCCGCATTTTCGCTTTTAGCAATATCTTCAATGATATCACGCTTTTGCAAACTGATATTTATGCCGATTATCTTTTTCGGTATAACACTTCTTATTCTTGATCTCATAAAATTTCTCCTAAAAATCTAATATCTATATTATACCCCAATGCAGCACATTCTTCAAGAGCAAATATACAGAATTTTTACCCTCATATGCCCCGATTTTATGTGTGAACGCAAAAAAATCGCCCCGATCTCTCGGAGCGATGATTTTATTTAGTCATTAGAGTTCAATGATGACCTTGCCGCTGAAGTTAGGAGCAATTTCAACAGTCTTGTCTGTGTTAGCCACAGCGATCTTGAAGCTTGCCTTTGTGTCAGTGTATTCGCACTCGATCTTGTTGCCGTGTCTTGTAGCTGTCAGCTCGAATACCTTGTTTGCCTCAGTGTCATAAATAGGGCAAACTGCATTCTTGCCGTCCTCAAGCTCGTAGATAGTGAATGTTGTACCCTCAAGATAATCATACTCGATCTGTCTTTCAAAGTTACCGTATGCAATAATGCTGTTTGGCTTAGCAAGAGCAGGGATCTCAAAGTATGAGCATTTGTGCTTATACCACTTGCCGCCCTCAAGAACCTTGCCGGTGATGATATCTGTCCACTTGCCCTCCGGAACATAGTATTCAGCGATACCCTCGTCATTAAGGATAGGAGCAACAAGAATGTTGTCACCGAACATATACTGTCTGTCAAGCGTCAGGCAAGTTGGGTCGTCAGCAAAGTCGATGACCATTGCTCTCATTACAGGTACGCCGACCTCGTGTGTCTTGATAGCCTGAGCCCACAGATAAGGCATGAGTTTGCCCTTGAGCTTTGTGAAGAAGCGCAGAACGTCGCAGGACTCCTCGTCGAAGAGCCATGGCACTCTGTATGACTGGTTACCATGCAGTCTTGAATGTGATGAGAACATACCGAACGCAGCCCATCTCTTGTAAATGTCAGGTGTAGCAGTAGCTTCAAAGCCTGCCATGTCATGTGAAGTGTAGCCGAAGCCTGAGATACAAAGTGACAGACAGCCTCTTACAACCTCAGCCATTGAGTTGTAGTTGCCTGAGCAATCTCCGCCCCAGTGAACAGGGAACTTCTGACCGCCTGCTGTAGCAGAACGTGCGAACAGACAAGCCTTGTTCTCTCCAAAATATTCTTTCAGTACATTAAATACGCACTCATTATAAAGATATGTGTAGAAGTTGTGCATCTTGATAGGGTCAGAGCCGTCGTAGTAAACAACATCTCTTGTAGGTATTCTCTCACCGAAGTCTGTTTTGAATGTGTCAACACCCATTTCGCAGAGCTTCCTCAGATATCCTGCATACCACTTGCAAGCCTCAGGATTAGTGAAGTCAACAATGGCCATACCAGGCTGCCACTCATCGCACTGGAATACAGAGCCGTCAGTTTTCTTGATGAAGTAGCCGTTCTTCATACCCTCGTCAAAGAGCTTTGAACGCTGACCAACATATGGGTTGATCCATACGCAAGTTTTCAGACCCTTGTTTTCGTGCAATCTCTTGAGCATTGCAGGTGGGTCAGGGAACTGTGACTTGTCCCACTCAAAGTTACACCACTCAAAGCCCTTCATCCAGAAGCAGTCAAAGTGGAATACCTGAAGAGGAATATCTCTCTCAGCCATGCCGTCGATAAATGATGTGATAGTCTCCTCATCATATGTTGTTGTAAATGAAGTTGTGAGCCACAGACCAAATGAGAATGCAGGCGGCAGTGAAGGCTTGCCTGTGAGGTCAGTGTAGCCCTTGAGTACGTCAGTGAGGTTAGCACCGCCGAATACATAGTATTCAAGGCTCTCGCCTGGAACTGTCATGGAAACCTTAGAAACAGTGTCAGAGCAAACCTCATATGATACCTTGTCAGTGCTGTTTACAAATACGCCGTAGCCCTTTGAAGAAAGATAGAATGGGATAGACTTGTAAGACTGATCTGAGCAAGTGCCTCCGTCAGCGTTCCATATCTCAACGTTCTGACCGTTCTTTGTGAATGTTGTGAACTTTTCGCCGAAGCCGTAGAAATATTCGCCAACAGAAGTGTCAAACTGCTCTCTGATGTATGTTCTTGTAGGATCGGCAGGGTAGCTCCAGAATGTGTCATCGAGCTGTGTCTGAAGTCTTGCCTGCTGCTTGTAAGCATTCTCAAAAATAACGCCTGTCGATCTCCAGCCACCACTTGTGAGTTTCTTATCCTTATAATAGTATGTGAAGCTCCAGTTTTCTTTAGAAACAACGAGCTTTGTGTCGCCTGTAACAAGTACGGCTTCCTTGTCTGTAACAGTTACCTGTGGCTTGAAGCCCTTGTCCTCGAGAACAAAGTGCGGACCATTGTCAACATGACCCTTGTGGTGTGTGATGCTTACCTTTACGCAGTTCTCCTGAGTTGAAGTGTAAGCGATCTCAAGGTTAGCACTTCCGAGCATCATAGCTCTGTTGTATACAACGAAAGGTGTTGCCACAACGAGGAATCCGTTTTCGATCTCTTCGATCTCGAAAGCCTGATTTGCATAGTTTACTTCGTAGCCTCTCTGGTTGAGCCAGAAACCGTCAGCAAATTTCATGTAATAAACCCTCCTGTAAATTTAAAGTAGTTTTCAGAATATAAAAAAATGAAAATTTTATCGGGAAGTCCGTTCCTCCCCTTATATGTATATTTTATAGCATATTTGCCTAAATTGCAATAGTAAAAAAGTGATTTGTGCGAGTATTTTAATGGATTGAGCATATTTTAATGTAAACATTTCGTGAATTGATATTTACATTATATAAATTTATTAAGATATATGTAAACCTTTACACAATACCCAAAAAAGCGGACGGCATAAAAGTCGTCCGCAGAAACATCATATTCTTTATCACTTTGCAAATGGGACGTCGAGGGCGCCGTCCACTACATATTGCCCAGACTACTCAATACTAAGAAACTCATCAGGTATGTAAGACAAGCATTGCTTCACGCTCTCACGAGTGAAGCCCTCAACATAATTCTTGGCAAACAGCTCGTCAGTGTATTCCGCATAAGGATAAACAGTGCAGTTGTACCAATCGCCGTAGTATGAATCACCCTCAAAGTGCGATATTATCGGTATCGCCTTAACGTTCTCGAATGTCACCTCATTGGTGTCAGGGTCCTTCACAACATTGAGCTTGCCAATAAGTCCCACAAGCGACTTTGTGTCATACATAGTCGAAATAAAGTTGCCCAAACCGTAGTAAACAAACGCCTGTCCGCCCTCAGGCTTGTCAAGATATCCGCAAGTGCTGATAGTGTGCGCCTGCGTGCCGATAATAAGGTCAGCACCCCACTCCACAAGCTTAGGCGTTATCTCTGTCTGCTGTTCGTTAAGCTCGTTTTGTATCTCTGTGCCGTAATGACATGAAACCACAACAACGTCCGCCATTTTGTCAGCCTCTTCTATCTGAGCCTTTATCTTGTCCTCTTCATCAAGATATATCACCTGAGCACCGTCACCGCTGAGATAATTGCCGTTGGTGTGCTCCATGTATCCCAGAAAAGCGAACTTTATTCCGTTGACTTCCATGGTCTTGATAGTGTCAGCGTCCTCCTGCGAACGATAAGCACCGTAATGCACAATTCCCTTTGTGTCCCAGTAATCAAGAGAGCTTATAAGCCCCTCTTCACCCTGGTCGAGAACATGATTGTTTGACATAGAAACCACATTGAAGCCTATGTCAACTATCTTGTCGCCCACAGCAGTTGGCGATGCGAACATAGGATAGCTTTGCGGCTCAACGCTGTCTGTAACAAGCGTTTCCTGATTGATTATAGCCACATCAGTGCCTTCTATGTATTTTGTAACGTGTTCATAAGCCTGCGTGAAATCATATTTTTCACCACCGCCAAGCTTTAGCGCCTCATTATAAATGTTGTCGTGTATAAGATTGTCGCCCACGCAAACCAGCGAGCAGGTGTAGCTTGGCTGTTCCTTTTCTTCTTCATTCACCTCGACCTCTTTTTTACTGGAGCTGTCCTCAGTTTTTTTGACTTCCGCTTTGCTCTCGGTTTCGGTCACTGTCAAAGCGTTTCCGTCAAGCTTGCTCGCGTCAAGCTTACCGCATGATACAGCACTCAGCGACAACATCGCCGAAAGAGCCACTACTGTGATCTTATTGTATAAAAGTCTGTACTTCATATAAATTCCTCTCATAACATCTTAAAAAAATACAAATTTACTTATAATTTATATTT